>UMIN01025150.1_pt1 | contig 15900 bp, 15 predicted proteins | sample 1965811 | NCBI WGS metagenome assembly UMIN01 (sample SAMEA4836123, study PRJEB28245) | human gut metagenome | biome: gut microbiome; material: fecal sample | place: Denmark | collected 2008
GATGCAGGATTGCATTGACAACTGCGGCTGCGGATATTCCACGCAAGGGGCCATAAAAAACCTGTGGGGTCATCTTGACCGCTTCGCCTTTGAATTGGACATCATAGACAAGATGTATTCATCCTTGACCACAGCGCCGCCGATACCAGACACCCAACGAACGCCATTCACGCCGGAACAGGTCAGCGCCCTGTGGAAAATTCAGTCTGACCCGTGGGTTGATACAGTGCTTATTTACCTTTATACGGGGTTTAGACTGACTGAACTGCTTAGAATGAAAACTGAACAAGTCAATACCAAAGACTGGTATTTTCAGGGCGGCATCAAGTCAGCATCCGGCAAGGGGCGCATAGTCCCTATACATGACAGAATCAAGCCCTTTGTCCAGTCACTGGTTGACCAAGGCAACCTTTATCTGTTCAGCATCAACGGGAAGAAATTTTCACAGACGAACTACTATAAATGCTGGAATGAAGTCATGGAAAAGATAGGGGCAGACAAAACCCCACATGAAGCCCGGCACACCTTTGAAACGAACCTTGATAACGCCGGGGGGAATAGAAAGTGCATTGACATGCTAATGGGTCATAAGTCAAAAGACGTGGGAAACCGGGTGTATAACCACAAGACCATTGAACAGCTGCGGGAAACCATAGAACTGTTGAAATAATGATTTTCAGACTGAACCAGTAACAAATTAGAAACAAAAAGGGCGGGAAATGCTTATTTTTAAAGCAAATCCCGCCTTTTCGCCTACATTATACCATATCCTCCGGATATGGCAGCCTCCGGCGGAATTTAGCGCCCGGTTTTCAGCAGTAAATGCTGAAACCGGCATGCGCAGGTATAATGACTGCTTCGCAGTCATTATACCCTATTTCCCCTCCTGTGTCATTCCTCTCCAAAATAAAATTTCCCCAAACTCCCTGCCGTTTAGCGGCCTCTCTTTTGCCGCTTTCCTTCTTCCATCCCCTTTTGTCCCTTCCACAGAAGACAGCAAAAAATTTCATTTCATTCTCCCCTGAAACACCGCTCTCCTGCTGCCATTCCCCTTACGCAGAAAACAGGGAGAAGTTTTATTGTGACTTCGCTGGAACAATAAAACTTCTCCCTGTTTTCCCTCCCACTACTTTCTCGCATATTCCGGCAGGTTCTCAACAAGGAAGTTGTGGGCAACCTCCTCTGCCTTCTGTCCTTCTTCATCTACCAGGTAGTTTAACTCTGCCATGGTATCGGTGGACAGCACGTCTGCCAGGGCCTCTGTAACATCTGCAATCTCCGGGTACTGTTCCATGATCTCCTCACGGAATACGGGAACTGCATAGTAAGGCGGAAATACTCCCTGATCATCCTCCAGGATTACCAGGTCAAATTTCTTCAGCAGTCCGTCTGTGGAGTAGGCGTCGATGACCTGCCCCTCTCCGCTCATAAGCGCTGTGTATCTGGCGGAGCCGTCCACTCCCACCTTGTTGAAATTAATTCCGTACCTGTCCTCCACTCCCAGGAGACCGTCCTCGCGGTTCATAAATGCCAGAGTCGAGCAGATCGTGACAGGTCCGCCTATCTTTTTCAGATCGCTGATCGTCTCTAGTCCATACTGCTCTGCAATTTCCTTGGTCGTAGAAAGTGTGTAAGTATTATTGACATTCAGGGAATTGAGCACATCCAAACCGTACTGCTCCTTCATTCCCTTAACAGAGTCTGTATAGACCTGCTCCACGTCAGAGCTGGCCGGGTTCTTCAGGATATTCACATAAAGCGTTCCCGTGTAATCCACATATCCGTCGATCTCCCCGCTCTCTATGGATGACAGGCAGACAGAGCCGGCTCCCAGATCCGGGATGGTTTCCACGTCAATTCCCAGATCCCGCTCGATGGCCTCCGAAAGCATATAGGCAAAAATTTCATTCTCAGAGAAATCCATGCTGGCAATTCTGATATCGGCTGTCTTTTTCCCCTGGAAAAGGCTTGCAGAAAACAGAGCCACAAGCAGGGCAACAGCCACTGCGATAACCACGCACTCCCTCTTTTTGCGGCGCCTCTTTTCGTCCTTATTCTTGCCCTCCAGAAGGCTCACAGGCGTCACAATCGTTTCTATGGCTGCGAATACACGGTCCACCAGAAGGGCCAGAATACAGGCTGGAATAGCTCCCGCCAGGATCATCACATTGCTGACTGTTCTGATTCCGGAGAATACCAGATAGCCCAGCCCGCCGCCGCCCACATAGGCGGCCAGAGTCATAAGTCCTACCGCGGAAACGGCAGAGATTCTCACACCTGTCATAATCACAGGAAGGGCCATGGGAAGCCTTACCTTAAACAGGATCTGGCTCTTTGTAAGTCCGATTCCCTCTGCTGCCTCCAGCATCTGATCACTGATGTTCATAAGCCCTGCATACGTATTCTTGATAATCGGAAGCAGGGAATAGATGACAACCAGAAAGATGGCCGGCTTCATACCGATTCCAAACACCGGGATAGCAAGTCCCAGAAGAGCCATGCTGGGCACCGCCTGCACTACGTTGGCAAAGGCCAGAACAGGCTTGCTGGCAGGCCGTATATAGGCAATCAGGATTCCCAGGGGAACGCCGATCAGGATGGCCGCCACAAGAGCCAGCACCGTAAGCTCAATATGCTCCACCAGAAGGGAGAGAATCTCCTGACTGGATGAGTTGAAATATTCAATCAAATCTGCAAACAGCTTCATTATGACTCCTCCTTTCCTGAATCAGCGATAAACTGGCGGCTCAGGGTGTTGATCAGGGTACTTCTCGTGATCAGTCCCTCAATGATTCCCTGGCTGTTTACCACCGGAAGGGTGGACAGGTGGTGCTCATCAAACAGAGTCAGCAGATCCACAATGGAGCTGTCCGGACCGACAGAGGTGAATTCCCGGTACATGAAATCCTCCGCCGGACGTTTGATCTCATGAACCCCGATGAGGGACTCTGCAAACAGTACGCCGTAGAGTCTTCCCTTCTGATCCGTGATCATCAGCGTATCTACCTTTTTGCGTCCCATTGTCTCAATACACTTGAAAATCGGCATCTTCGGATGGCAGCACACTGGATCGGAAATCATAATATCCCTTGTCTTAATAAACTCCGGCGAAGTCCAGATTCTCTTGGGACCGATGAAGTTGCGCACAAAATCGTTGGCCGGATTCTTCAGAATATTTTCCGGAGTATCAAACTGGGTGATCCGCCCCTCCTCCATGATACAGATCCGGTCGGCCAGACGGATGGCCTCGTCCATGTCGTGGGTAACAAACACGATCGTCCGCTTTAACGCCGCCTGCATGTCAATCAGGGCGTTCTGAATCTGGGTTCTCGTAATGGGATCCAGAGCTGAAAACGGCTCGTCCATCAGGATAATCTCCGGATCTGCCATAAAGGCCCTCACAACGCCGGCCCTCTGCTGCTGACCGCCTGACATCTCCGACGGATAAGCGTCCATAAAGGTAGCCGGATCCAGGTTTACCATATTCATCAGGCGGATGGCATTCTCCTCCATCCGGTCCTTGTCCTTACTCTTCATCCTCGCGATAATCTCGATGTTCTCCCTGATTGTCATATGGGGGAACAGGCCTATCTGCTGGATTACGTATCCCATTCGCCTCCTCAGCGCAATGGTGTCCATATGGGAGATATCCCGCCCGTTGATCTCCACCGTTCCGTCTGAAGGCAGAATCAGCTTGTTAATCATCTTTAAGGTAGTCGTCTTGCCGCATCCGCTCTCTCCCAGGAGAACCACAAACTCCCCGTCCGGGATCTGAAAGCTGATGTCATCAATTATTTTTTTACCGTGAAAGGTTTTGGAAACATGTTTGAATTCAATCATCTGATCACCCTCCTGCATGTCCAGTTCCCATAGGCCGTCCGGCCTGTCTGAAGCAACATACAATACAGAAAAGAAAAACCGCCTGCAGTGCAGGCGGTGAAAGGTTTCTGAAAAAACGCATAAAGAAACTAAGACGTATTGCCAGATACGCAAATCCTTCCAATGTCTGCGAGATTAGCTGACGGGTTCGGAAAAGAAGGTTTCCTATGGCAGAAATTTCAAAGCCAGGACGCACCCGTGCTTTCACCTGCTGCAATTCACCCCAAAAATTGGTTCTCCCGCTGCCGTATCTTACGGCATTAGACGTTCTGCATTGATTAGTTTTTATTATACTATAAATAACAAATAAATACAATGAATTTTACATAAATTTTCAGTTATAACGCAAAATCCAGTCTACAATGCAGGTTTCCCGATTTTATGACTGAAATTTCAACATTCTGATACCTGCTTCCTGCCATCTACGTGGACAGATCTACCCGGTCCCAGCCTGCGCTCCTGTCCGCCTGGCCTTTTTTCCCTTCCCCTGGGTCTGCCGTCATGCACCCTGCTGCCCAGAAAAGAGCCCGGTGTCTTTCCATCACAACATCAGGAAGAATCCCTCCCGGAGCCGGAAATCCGTTGAGCCCCGCGTCCGTGCAGGCCCAGTCCAGGCGGTAGATAAAGTCCGCCGCGTCGAGAAGCTCCCGTTTGGACCTGAGCTTCACCGCCTGCTCAAATTCTGAAAAGCTGTCAAACTCCCTCATTTTTCTCACACACTCCCCCACGTCGCAGATTTTCTCCGGCCAGGAAAGGCTGTCGAACATACCGAGGGCCCACTCCATGACGTACAGATTTTCGTACTGCCAGGAGAAGTGAATTCTCACAGCCTCCTCTGAAAAATCGTCCTCCAGATACGCCTTCTCGGCTGGGGAGAAAAATTCATCTGCCCGGAAATGCTCGATAATTTCCCTGACAAACGCTCTCGCCTGCGGGGGCTTCATGCCCTCCCCCAGAAGGCATTCCGAATACAGAGCCACTGTCAGAAGTGCGGCGGCTCTTCCGCAGACCTGCCGCTTTGTCCGTGCCTGGGTTCTGGCCTCCGTCTCCAGCACAGGAAGCCAGAAAGGCACATAGATCTGACGGCGCCTAAGCTCCATAACGCTTTTTCTTCTCCTCTCCAGCGCTTCCCCAGGAATTCCCTTCTTCTTGTCATCCTGGGATGTATCCTCCAGAGGCGGAAGAAAGGACTTTACTTCACTCTCCCCGTTTCCGTCCAGAATCACTTTCCCGTCAGCCCCGGCAATCGCCTCGCCGCCCTTTGTCATCACTGCGCTCATGCCTCTCAGCACCTGGGCTATCATGTTCTCGGCAGCTGCGATCCTCTCCTGATCCGCCCTCTCATTTCTCAGCTCGAACGAATAATTCACCCGGACAATTCCCTGGCATCTCCCAAGAACGAACATCAGATTCCTCAGCGTATCTGTATTTTCAGTCCTCACCTGCCTGAAATAATCCCTGATGCCGTCCAGTTCCCTTCTGGCATACACTCCTGCTTCTCCCTCATCGCCTGTGCCGAAAGCTGCAAAGGAAATCTCCATTCCCTTTCGCCGAAACGTCAGGGTATTTCCTGATGTCTCTGCCTCCTCCTCAAAAAGCTCCAAAATTCTGTCGATCATCTGTATTCCTAAAATCTCTCTGCAGAACAGAAACTCTCCCGCCTCATATCTGCGCGCTCCTCTTCTTCTGCTGAAAAATCCCATCTCGTCCTCCCGTACCCCTCTTTCTTATGTACTCCGCCTGTATCCCGGCAGTTCTTTTCCACATTCTATTATACAGGCGGGGGCGTGAAATACAATGAATTTTTTGCCGTTTCCTTCCATATGGACTGTCAGGAAAACGGCCTTTTCCCGCCGGAACCCCTTCCAGACCGGAAGAACTGCTGATCACGAAAAAATACCGGTTGATTTTCTATGGGTCAGCGGACAGAAACATGCTTTGAGGGCGCCACTCGTTCCCCAGCGGCCGCAAAGTGAATATATAATTCCGCCTGACGCTGACAGTATAAAATTATTTAGCCAAAGCAAAAGATGCCTTGCTAAGCAAGACACCTTTAGGAACTCCTTCTGCGCATGGCAGATGAACTACTATTCGTATATGCGATTTTCAATGATTTATGGGTAATTAATCACTTTAGGCTGCTTTGAACGCTCAACACTATTAAACCTTTTATCCCAAGTTGTTACAGACACAACGGAAAGCATTCCACTCCATCAGGACAAAATTCTTGTATCAACTCATCCAATCTACTCATGCTGTTCACCTGCCTCCAACATCTTCTTGACCACCCTGCCAAAATCAGATGTGATTTTTTGTGTCTTATTAAATTCTGCATATTCAGCGATGGCTTTCTCTTTTGCCTTTTTGCCGGAGATTTTCCCTTTATCACGCAGAATATCATATCTGCGGAATGCCAGAAACTCGTTCACGCTGGCGGCAAATTCCTCCATGGTAAAGGTGTTTTCCCGCTCGATCAGATCTTCAATATAGTCAAAATATCCTGTCACAGCTCGTTCCAACTGCCGAATCTGCTTTTCTTCCAGATAAATTTTCGCAACCACTACATCTGATTTCAAAATACGACCGTCCGGTGCATTTTTCCATGTAGTAAGTCCCATGTTTTCTTTGGTTCTGTCTGCTTTGGTATAAACGATTTCTGCCGCAGTCTGCCCTACAATGGCGTAGTGGAATTTATTCTGTAGCTATAACTTACATCGAGCCTTTCTGTCTTTTGCAGTTCTGTATAAGCGCAGGTTCGTCATATTGGGTGCGGTATCTTTAACTATGGGAAACTCCGGCTTCCCTCCTCAATATGGTGCCTTTTCATGAAATCCAGAATCTCCGGCGCCCCGAACATCCATTTAATCTCACAGATCTCTCCCGGTCTTGCCTCCGTCAATACCTGCATAAACACTACCTCCCAGCTCCCTCAAACAGCCTGTGAGCCTCCCGCATCTTTTCAGACACCGGCACGCCAAACGGGCATCTCTCCTCACAGCTTTTACAGGAAATGCAGTCGCCTCCATTGGCAGACAGCCCTTCATAGTGAGCCCTGAGGGCTGCGGGAACCTCCGGCTGCATTTTGGCCAGATCACACAGCTTATTCACCATGGCTATGTCAATGCCCTTGGGGCAGGGAGCGCAGTGCCCGCAGTAGGTGCACTGGCCGTAATAGGCGTGGGCAGGAGCCTTGGCGAGAACGCTCGCATAGTCCTTCTCCTCCTCTGTGGCTGTCTCATAGGCCACTGCGCTGTCTACATGCTCCGGGGTGTCAAAGCCCGCCAGTATACTAGCCACTGCCGGCCTTGTCAGGGCATAGTGAATACACTGGACCGGGGTGAGGGCCGTCTTAAAGGGAGAGGTTTCAGCTGAAAAAAGCCTTCCGCCCGCATAGCCCTTCATAACCGTCATCCCCACTCCCAGCTGCTCGCAGAGACTGTAAAGCTGCGCCCGCTCAGGCGCAATTCCGCCCAGTCCCTCCCCGTAATCTTCTCTGAAATATTCCGTCATATCTTCGCTGGCCGGAAGCATGTCGAAGGCGGGATTCACACTGAACAGAAGCATCTCTATTTTTCCGCTCTTTGCCGCGAGAGCCGCCACCTCCGGATTGTGAGTGCTCATTCCAATGTGGCGGATCACCCCCTGAGCCTTCAGTTCAGCCGCATAGGCGTAAAATTCCCCTTCCATAACCTGGTGAAACTCCCTGACCTCGTCTACAAAGTGGAGCATTCCCAGATCAATATAGTCTGTTTCCAGCCTGGCGAGGAGATCGGCAAATGCCTCCTTCACCCATTTCATCTCTCTGGTTCTCACATACTGGCCATTCTGCCAGGTGGCGCCCAGATGTCCCTGAATGATCCACCGCTCCCGCCGGCCTCTTATGGCCGCGCCTATGTTGGAGCGCACCTTTGGCTCCGGCATCCAGCAGTCCAGGATATTAATTCCGGCCTCCTCACACCTGTCCACTACCGCCTTTACTTCCTCCGCGCTGTGGCGCTCCAGCCACTCTGCCCCAAGCCCGATCTCGCTGACCATCAGGCCTGTTCTGCCAAGCATTCTGTACCTCATATCTGTCTTCATTTACACCCTCCTTATCTCCTGGCAGCCCGGCCTCGCAAGGCCCCTCTGCCTGTATCATCCTTCCCCTTAGAGTTCTCCCTCGTTGGCCTCCTCGGCACAGATCTCCTCGCCCTCCATCCGATCCAGAATAGATACCTCCAAAACGGCCTGGGCTGCATTGACGGAAAGCCTTGCAAATTTCCCCTTTTCCGCCGCTGCCCTGCAGGCTTCTCCGTAGAGCTCCCTGAGAATTTCCCGGTTTAGCGCCCCTCCCCTCCAGTGGAACACAAAATACGGCTGCTTCTTCCTCACAACTGCACGGAGCCGCTTATACACCTCCTCTGCCTTTGTGAGAGAAAGCCTCTGCTCCTCGTAATAAAACCTGTCATAATCTGTACAGGCGGGAACCGGATAGACCAGTTTCTGGTGGTCCTTAAATATACGCTTGTCATCCAAATTAAAATAGTCAAAACGCTTTGTTCCGTAACGCCCCAGAGAATTGTCAAAGGTAGCATCCAGATGATACCAGTTCCCTCCCATTTTCAGCACATTCCACGCGTGGCGGTACCTGATTCCCCTGTCCGGGGCGGCCTCGCTGACAGCGATCACACATTCGATTCCCAGGCAGCCGCAGAGGAGCTTTACGGTTTTTGCAATCCCCTCGCACACGCCTACGCCCTGCTGAAGAGGCCCTATAATCTCGTGGGAGTACTGCTTTTTCAGCTTGTCATAGGTGACGTTTTCACAGATAAAGTCATGGACAAACCTCTCCTTCTCCTCCAAAGTCATATTCCCGGCCTGCCTGACAAGGCGGTTCACCCTCCCCTCCAGGGCCTTCTGGTGCTCCCTTATCTTCTTTTTTTCAAACATGTACTCCGGACACATTCTCACATACTGGGAATCTTGCGTAAACCGGTAATGAAAACCCTCCGCAAAAAAGATTTCCGGGTGATCCAGCCTGAGACGGAAAAATACATCGGAAAGCTCCCTGTTTTCCAGCCTCCTCACCGGAAATTCCGGCGAAATATCCTGAAAGCCGGAAAGCATATTCCTGTAGGCCTCCTGCTCATCCCGGCTCATCTGTCTGTAGTAATAATCCTGTGTCATCTTCTCTTCTGCCTTTCCCGGAGCCTGGCAGACTCAGACACCTTTCACAGGCGGTATCCGTCATCCACACAGCCGGCCCAGTGCGGCATCAGGCTCGCTTTACTACGGTAATTTTATCATGCCTCAGTACAAATGTCCATCTCGCCGCCCATCCCTCCTTTTCCTCTTTCTCCTTCCCTCTCCCTTGTAAAGCCGGAAGCTTTTATGCTATACTGAGATAACCCTGCAGGGGCAGGCAGAGTAAAAGCAGCCCGGTCGGCTGCCTCCTTTTTCTGCCCCTGCCTGTTATTAAAAACTGGAGGTATCTGCAAATGAACCGTGAAATTATTATCAGAAAGGAACAGCCGGAAGATTATCTTCGGGTAGAAACGATCATAAGAAAGGCTTTCTGGAATTTATACGTTCCCGGCTGCTATGAACATTATCTCGCTCATATTCTTCGCTCTCATGAAGACTTTATCCCTGAGCTTGATCTGGTCATCGAAAAGGACGGCCTGGTGATTGGCTCTGTCATGTATACAAAAAACAGGCTTATCGATGAAAATGGAGCCGAAAAACAGATCCTCACCTTCGGCCCTATCTGCATAGCTCCGGAATACCAGAGAATGGGCTATGGAAAAGAGCTGATGGAGGTATCCTTCCAAAAGGCTGTCCAGATGGGCTATGAGGCCGTGGTCATCTTCGGAAGCCCTGCCAACTATGTAAGCAGCGGCTTTAAAAGCTGCAAAAAATACAATGTCTGCCTGGAAGGGGATATCTGGCCCGCTGCCATGCTGGTAAAAGAGCTGAAGCCCGGAGCCCTGGATGGGAAAAAGTGGTTTTACTGCCAGAGCTCTGCCTATGACTTAGATATGGAAGAGGCACAGCGGTACGATGACTCTCTCGAGAAGATGGAGAAGGGCTTCCAGCCAAGCCAGGAGGAATTTTATATTTTAAGCAATGCCTCCCTCTCCTGACTTCTTTTCGCTCAGCCGTTTCTGGCAGAGAATCCCCTCCCGGCGGGATACTCTGCCGGCGGGATACTCTGCCGGCGGCAAACTCTGCATTGCCCTAATGTATTTTTCCTCCATATCTGTCCAGAAGCTCTTTTCCGATTAAATCCCCTCTGCCTTTTTTAACCTCCGGTAAAATCCGGCTGCTGCAATCAGAGAGACTGTGTCAACAATAGGCTGAACCCACATACAGCCATAGAGTCCCAGAAGGCCGTTCATCAGAAACAGGAGGGGAATATCCAGCACGCCTTTTCTGAGTATGGAACAGATAAGAGATTCCTTAAATTTTCCCATAGCCTGGAACTGAATAATCATCGGATAGCAGACAGACATCATCGGCATAGCCGTCACCATCCGACGGAGAAATCCGGTGCTGTAATAGATCGTCTCCGGATCGCTGATAAACAGCGAGGCAAGCTGGGGTGCAAACACTTCGTAGGCGGCCAGACACAGCATGGAAAAGCCAAATGAAACCAGGCAGCCCAGGCGAAAGGCCTTTCTTCTTCTGTCCTGATTGCCCGCCGAATGGTTATAGGCCAAAAGAGGCAGAAGACCGTTGGACACGCCGATGGAAAAGTAGAGGGGAAGCTGATCCAGCTTCTTTACAATTCCCAACGCAGCCATGGCCTCTGTCGCATACTGAGAAACAAACCGGGACTGAGCCGCGATAGCCACAACGGTCAGTGCATACTGGACGGCCGACGGAAAACCTATGGTGAGAATATTTTTTATGTATTTTCCCGCAAACCGGAGCCTGGCCGGATGGATATTCACCACCGTCTGTCCGCGCTTTCCGGCAATATAAATCAGGAAATACAGTGTCGCAGCCATGTTGGAGATGGCTGTCGCCATGCCTGCTCCCGCAGCCCCCAGATTTAAAAACTGAGGGAGCACAAAAACCGGATCCAGGACTATGTTCAGAATTCCGCCCATGGAAACGCCTGCCGCTGCCGCTGCCGCGCTTCCCTCCGCTCTCACGAGATTGGCCAGAAGCGTGTTCAGAATCGTTCCCGGCCCGCCGATCACCACCACCCACAAGGCATAGCCAAACGCAATATCATAAATCTCCGGCGTCGCTCCGCAGAGCACCAGCACCGGATGGGCAAAGAGCAGAAACAGAGCGGAAAAGAACACTGCGCTCAGAAGGCCTCCCCAGAAGGACACGGAAGCAATCCTTCTGGCATCCTCCGGCTGCTTTTTTCCAAGTGCTCTTGAGAGGGCGCTGGCTCCCCCGACTCCGAACAGGTTGGAGATAGCTGTCAGCATAACAAAAGAAGAATATACGACCGTAACAGCAGCCGTCTGATCCGGCTTGTTTAACATTCCCACAAAATAAGTGTCCGCCAGATTGTAGATCAGCGCTATCATCTGGCTTGCAATCGCAGGTACAATCTGCCTGCACACGGCCTGCCGGACCGGCATGTTCTCAAACACTGCAGTCCTGTCTGCTGCCTGTTTCATATGGTTTCCTCCTTAAACATTTTCTGTCAGTTTTTCATCTGTCTTTTTATCAGTCTCTGTGCCTCTATTGTCAAGGATATTCCATAAGCTCTTCTGCAAGTCTCTGTGCAAGCCTCTCGGCAAACCTTCTGTGCCCCTCCCCGGTAAAATGCACGCCGTCATGGGCGAGAGGAATCTCCCAGCCGGAAGCATCTGCAAAGCGCAGACCGTACTTTTCTGCAATCTGTCTGTAAACAGGCCCCAGGGCCTGCACCTCCCTGTCATAGAGAGCCTCCTCCTCCCCATAGCGGCCGATATCCGTCGGCGCAGGGGCAATGAGAAGCACCTTCTTTCCCTCTCCCCTGAACCTCGGATGTTTCAGGATATGCTCCACAAACACTTCCATCTTTTTTCCTATTTCGCAGGCGTCAGGGCGAAATGAATTAAAAATATCATTAGTTCCAAGCATGACAGCCAGAAGAGCAAACGGCGGTTCCCTGTCCATAAGCTGATCAAAGCGCTGCAGAAACCAGCCTTCCGGGATCTCCCGCCCGTTCATCCCTTCATTTGCCGTCTCCCATCCAAAGCGTGCTGCCAAAATTTCCGGCCACCGCTCCTCCTCCCCAAGCCGCCGGCCCAGCCTGGAGCCTGCATCATAGCCATATGTATTGGAATCTCCAAAGCATATCATCCGTCTCATGATCTGACTGCCCCTCTCCTTTATTATGAAAAAGAATACTTCTGTCAGCCGGCCACTTCTCTACTCCTTTGGAACCTTACCAAAATCTACTTCCCGGCCTATTTCCCACAGATGCTCCATATGCCTCTTGTAGATATCATAGAACTGCTCCCCCTTCCTGAATTCCACATAAAGGCAGTCCGAAGGAGGCACATCAAACAGCAGATGGTTCGCCCCGATCACGCCGTTATCTCTGTCCACGTCCCTGGCTATGATGTTTGTCCACAAGGGTTCCTTTACCTCTTTAACAATAAGATTTTTATTCAGAAACTCCTCCTGATACGTCTTTAACCGCATCAGGGTGATCCTGATCATACTTTTCATTTTATCATATCCTGCCCCAAGCTGTATGCAGTTTTTCTTCAGGCCTTCATTGGAGAGAAGAATGAGCTTTACCTCCAGTCCGCGCCTTAAAAGCTCATGCAGCAGTGTAGGTGAATCGTACAGGGAATTCAGAGAATTCCCTGTAATAAAAATACTTTTCTCTGCCTTCTCAATAAACTCTTTGACAGGCTTTCTCTCTCTAATCCATCCAAATCTCTGTTCATATCTGATCCAGCCTTCTGTCTTTCCTTCCCCGTCTCTTATTTCCTTTCGTTTATCATTGAGAGTCTTTAAAATTGAAGCCTTCAAATCGTCCTTATTGCTCCAAAACATCACAGTTCCATTAGACTTTACCTTTTCCCGAAATTGGTTCAGGCGGGCGATGCCGTCTTCTGTCCGCTCTACTCTGGCTGCCGGTAGCGTATCCGGCTTCTCATGAATGAATGCAAAAACGGGTTTATTCTCTCGTATGGCATAGTCAAATTCCATCTCTGTATAGCCCACAGGCATACCTCTGTCATCTTTCCCCAGTGAACCATATCTTCCTCCCAGTACCAGGAGATAAAAATCACTGTCATCTATGACTTTTTTAATGATGTCCCATTGTTTTTTATCGGAAGCCGGAAAAAGTTCCATACCGGCAGGAAAGCAATCCATTTCCAGAATAGCCTGCACGGCTTCTTTTCTCTCCTCTTTCAAATCCTCATACGTAGAACTTACAAAAACCTGATACCTTGCCTCCATAATCTGTGTATTTCCCCCTTTTTATCTTCTGGCCTTCTAAGCCGTATTTGCTTTTCTCCAGCTCTCAATCCCTCAGCTTTCCTCCATACTGCTCAGCACTTTAGCTTTTACTTGTGGTACGGCGCCCCCTCGATAATTCTGTAGCTCCTGTAAATCTGCTCCAGAAGCACCACCCTCATCAGCTGGTGCGGAAATGTCATTTTGGAAAAGCTCAGTGCGAAATCCGCTCTCTTCATCACCCGCTCGGACAGCCCGAGAGAGCCTCCAATCACAAACTGCACATGACTCACGCCATTGATGCCAAGCCGGTCTATTTTCTCTGCCAGCTCCTCAGAGTCCAGCATTTTTCCCTCAATGGCCAGGGCAATCACATAGGCTCCATCTTTGATGTGGGAGAGAATCCGCTCTCCCTCCCTGTCCTTGATCTGTTCCTCCACAGCAGCCCCTGCCCTGTCCGGTGTTTTTTCATCTGCAACCTGTACGATCTCCAGCTTGCAGTATCTGGACAGCCTCTTCGCATACTCGGAAATCGCCGCCTCAAAAAAGCGCTCCTTAATCTTCCCCACAGCAATCACTGTGATTTTCACACTCTTTTCCTCCCTTTCTCCTGTCCTCTTTTGCCGCTTTTTTCACCGGTCCTCCGATTTCTCCTCTTATCATGGAGATCAGAAGTCCCCTTGCCCTCTCCTGTACTTCTGGTCTGTGGGTTTTGACTCTCTTAACCACCCGGCCTTCGGCCTTCCTCTGAATTTTGTATACAATACAGAGAAATTCTCCGACCTCCTCCCAGGCTTCCCGGCTCTCCGGGATCAGGTCAAGCCCCATCTGAAATACATGGAACATACCGCTGTAGACAGAAGTTCTCACCCTCACCCTGGCCTTTTTAGCCTTTTCTGACACAGAGAGCGTGTCACTGAGCAGCACCTCGTAATCTCCCACCTGCATCAGCATGGGCGGAAATCCCGAAAAATCTCCAAACAGCGGGGACAGATAGGGATCCGCCGGGTCTGCCTCTCCGATATAGCTGCACTGGTACAGCATATTCTCCCTGGAATTTCCAAACAGCGGATCCAGCTCATATCTGCTTTCGTAGGACTCTCCCCCGAGGGTCACATCGGTCCAGGGCGACATGGTGATCACACCGCCGGGCAGCGGCATCCCATGATCCTTCAGATAGTGAACCAGGGCAAGAGCCAGACCTCCTCCTGCGGAGTCTCCTGCCACTGCGATCTTCTCCGGCTCATACTTCTTTTCCTCTAAAAGCCACCTGTAGCCATCCACAGCATCCATCAGAGCGGCCGGGAAGGGATATTCCGGGGCAACGCGGTAGTCCACGCTCAGCACATCTGCCCCGTAGCCGAGCTTTGAATATCTGACGGCAAATCTCCTGTAAATATTTTTCATGGGGCCAATGTAACCGCCTCCGTGAAGCTGCAGAACCACGCGGCCGGTCACCGTATGCTCCAAAGTCAGATACTCCATCGTGCAGTTAGGCGCCTCCACCAGCTCATACACATAGCCCGCCGGACACCGCCAGGCCGGCTCCACCGGATTTTTTCTGAATTCCCCCGTCTGTATGGGCTTTTTCAGGGCTGTCTCCATCACATCGCTCATCATCTCTCTCGTCAGCCTGCCCATAGCGCTTACCTTCGTCCGCCTTTTTCGGTCTTTTCTTACCTTCTCCTCTCTTCTTTCCATTCTATTATCAAAAATCATCAGTCCGCCTGTTCCTTTCTGTTTCCGGGTTCATCCCTCTGCCTTTCCGTTTTCCTGCATGTTCTTCTCCCCCTGAAATGCCAGCGTCCTCCCCCTTTTGATTTTTCCCTTTTATCTCTCTACAGATGGAACCTTCTCCTCAGCTCCCGCAGTACGCTCCTGCTGCCGGCGAGCACCGTAGTGCAAAGCAGAATGAGGGCTGCTCCCGCAGTAAGAAGGGACAGAAATGGGCGCGTCACCAGACCTGCCCCCCAAAGTGCCAGAGGAATGAGGCAGAAAATGGTGATGACAATCTGGTACATAAAATAGCTCTGCCAGTTCAGCCGGTTCACTGTCATCAGTCCGCCCACAGCCGCCACATCAAACAGCAGCAGGCTTGGCACAGCATAGTTAAATGCCCAGCCCTCATATCCCAGGTTCCAGTCAATCAGCACAAGAACTGCAATGGCCCCAAGCGACTGCCTGAATATTTTCCCCGCCAGATTGGAATTTCTGAGCAGAGAAAAACGCACAGTCATGGCCGCATAGGCTATTCCTGCAATGGTTATCACAGACCACCACCGCCCCAGCCAGCGATAGGTAGCTGCATTGGCAATCCCTGTGACAGAGGCGATGATAAACAAGGTCCCGTAAAACCATGGCATCATCTTTCTGATTCTCCCCGTCTCGGCCGCAGCCTCGGGGTAATTTCCCCGATCATAGGGGGAGGCCACAGCCCCGTTCTCCTCCCTTCCTGTCAAAACCCCCTGTTCGTCCAGCCAGCCATAGAAATAGTCCTGAAGCCTTCTGTCCTGGGACGCGCTTGAAAATGTTATGTCTACCTTATCCCCAAAAGCGGCCACTCCGCACTTCACCGGCTGCTTTTTTGAGACGCCGATGATCACGTGAAAATCGCGGATA
>UMIN01012420.1_pt1 | contig 15870 bp, 10 predicted proteins | sample 1965811 | NCBI WGS metagenome assembly UMIN01 (sample SAMEA4836123, study PRJEB28245) | human gut metagenome | biome: gut microbiome; material: fecal sample | place: Denmark | collected 2008
ATGAACATAAGAATCCGCATTACTGGGATACGGACGGTAAAAGGCACGATCCGAAAGAATGGTCACCTCTGCATGAATCTGGAAAAGTTGTATCTTATTTGAAAAACGAAGGTAATGTGCGTGATACAAAGAAGCCTTTTTTTATCATGGTAGGGATGAATCCTCCTCATAGTCCGTATCGTTCATTGGATGATTGCGAAGAGCAGGACTTTGATCTTTATAAAAACCAACCTTTAGACAGTCTGTTGATTCGTCCTAATGTTGACCTGAAAATGAAGAAAGCCGAATCAGCCCGTTATTATTTCGCTTCCGTGACCGGGGTAGACCGTGCTTTCGGACAGATTCTGGAAACACTGAAAGAGATGGGGCTGGATAAGAATACAGTCGTTATTTTTGCCTCCGATCATGGTGAAACGATGTGTAGCCAACGTACGGATGATCCGAAGAATTCGCCTTACTCAGAGTCAATGAATATCCCGTTTCTGGTTCGTTTCCCGGATAAGATTCAGCCGCGGGTAGATGACTTGCTGCTTTCCGCTCCTGACATAATGCCTACTGTGCTCGGACTGTGCGGATTGGGTGATTCAATTCCGGCAGAAGTGCAGGGACGTAACTTTGCCCCTCTTTTCTTCGATGAAAAGGCTGAAATTGTTCGTCCTACCGGTGCTTTGTACATTCAGAATATAGATGGTGAAAAGGACGAAAACGGCTTGGTAAAAACTTACTTTCCTTCATCACGAGGTATTAAGACTGCGGACTATACATTGGCTCTGTACATCGACCGTAAGACAAAACAGTTAAAGAAAAGTCTTTTATTCAATGACGCGAAAGACCCGTATCAGTTGAACAATCTACCTTTGGAAGAAAACAAGGAAATAGTGGCACAACTTTATCGTGAAATGGGTGCTATGTTGAAAGAAATCAACGATCCTTGGTATACGGAGAAGATTTTATCGGACAAAATACCTTATTAAGCAGTAGTTGGTTACTGTTTGACCATTTAATAATGACACAATGAAGAAAGATATTTGTTTTATACTACTGTTTCTGTTTGTAACAGCTTCTTCGGCTTTCGCACAACTCATAGGATTTGAGAGTAGTGAGGTACCCGAAGCATTTAAGACTTCCGGAAAGGGAGAGGCGAAAATTTCTTCTCTTTTCTATAAAGAGGGTAAAAGTAGCTTGGAGTGGGATTTCCAATCCGGTTCAACTTTGAATGTACAGATACCTCCTTTATCATTAAAAGGAAAAACGGAGAGACAGTATGGCATTACCTTGTGGATATATAATGAAAAGCCACAGCAGGATTCTATTCGTTTTGAATTCCTGAATAAGGCGGGAGAGGTGTCTTATTGGTTTGCTTATCATCTGCAAGCAGCAGGGTGGCGGGCTTGCTGGATTTCTTTCGAATATATGCAAGGCGATAAGAAGGACAAAGATATTGTAGCTTACAGGTTAGTTGCCCCCCAACGCAAAGGACGTATTTTTCTTGACCGTCTGATATTCCCGGAAAAGAAGATGAATCTTCGTACCACTCCGGATCAGCAGTTGCCGACTAATAATGGCTTGGCTAACCGTGACCTCTGGCATTGGTGCCTGGTATGGAAGTGGGAGCAACTGTCGTATGATACTCCATTGGCATCCAAGTTGACTGCTCGACAGGCGAAAGACCTGAAAACAATCGAGCAACGTCTGACAGATTTTCTGGAAGTGAAAAAAGCCCCTAAAAAGCAAGTTGATGCCGCTTACGAGACATTTAAAAGAGCGGATATTCGCCCGTCGGCAGCAGGTACGGGATTTACGGGAACACCTATTGTAGCTCCGGACGAACAGAATAAGAAGATAGGAGAGATGTCGTGGAATGATATTGAAACAATGCTTTCCGGTTTTGCGTATGACGTTTATTGCAATCGAAACGAGACATCAAAGAAAAACTACTTCACGGTGTTTGATTATGCTATTGACCAGGGATTTGCCTTTGGTAGCGGTATGGGAACCAATCATCATTATGGTTATCAGATACGTAAGATATATACGACGGCATGGTTGATGCGAGATGAGATCTATAAACATCCCCACAGGGATGCTTATTTGTCGACATTACGTTTCTGGTCTGCTTTGCAGGAGACTCGTCAACCGTGTCCTTTGGAACGGGATGAAATGCTGGATACTTGGCATACGCTTTTAATGGCGAGATTTATCTCTGCTATGATGTTCACGGATGCAAGAGAGCAGGCGCAGGCTTTGGAGGGCCTCTCCCGTTGGGTTTCTTCTTCTTTACACTATTCACCGGGAACAATTGGTGGTATTAAGATAGATGGCACAACTTTTCACCATGGTGGTTTCTATCCGGCATATACGACTGGAGTGCTGGCCGTAATAGGGCAATTCATTGCTTTTACTAACAATACGGATTTTGAACTGACGGAAGAAGCCCGCCAGCATATAAAATCCGCATTTATTGCCATGCGCAATTATTGTAATCTTTATGAATGGGGAATTGGTATCAGCGGACGTCATCCTTTCGGTGGAAAAATGGGGAATGATGATGTGGAAGCATTTGCCAATATAGCTTTAGCCGGTGATTTGTCCGGTCGGGGGAATACGTTCGATCATGGTCTGGCAGCAGATTATCTACGGTTAGTACGTGATAGGGATACTCCGAATGCGCGTTTCTTTAAGAAAGAAGGCATCAAGCCAGCACAAGCTCCACAAGGATTTTTTGTTTATAATTACGGTTCGGCAGGTATTTTCCGCCGTGCAGATTGGATGGTGACGCTAAAAGGATATACTACTGATGTTTGGGGGGCTGAAATCTATACAAAAGATAATCGTTACGGACGTTATCAGAGTTATGGTTCGGTGCAGATCATGGGAAAAGGAAACCCCGTTTCCCGTACCGGAAGCGGCTTTGTACAGGAGGGTTGGGATTGGAACCGCCTGCCGGGTACGACTACTATTCATTTGCCCTTCGAGTTGCTGGATAGTCCGTTAAAGGGTACTACCATGGCTCATTCCAAGGAAAACTTCTCCGGTAGCAGTTCCTTGGAAGGCAAGAATGGCATGTTTGCTATGAAGTTAATGGAGCGTAATTTGGAAAACTTCACTCCTGATTTTGTTGCCCGTAAATCTGTATTCTGCTTCGACAACCGGATGATTTGTCTGGGAACCGGCATAACGAATAGTAATGCCGATTATCCTACGGAAACGACTCTTTTCCAGACGAAATACAACGGCGGAGAACAGAAAGTGGGTAATGACGGCTATTGGTTACATGACGGTTATGACAATTACTATCATGTAGTAGACGGAACAGTTCGTTCGCAGATCGCGGAACAAGAATCACGTCATGAGAAAACCCGTGCGGTCACTAAAGGAAAATTCTCCTCTGCATGGATAGAGCATGGTAAAGCTCCGAAGAACGGAACTTATGAATACATGGTATTGATACAGCCTTCTGCAGCGGACTTGGACGACCTTCGGAAAACTCCTGCGTATGAAGTCCTGCAACGTGATCAAACGGCTCATGTCGTTTATGATAAGAAAACAGGTATTACGGCGTATGCGGTTTTTGAGGCTTATCAGCCGGTAACTGATAAGGTGATTGCTTCTATTCCTGCTGAAACAATGGTGATGTATGCGAAAGAAACCAGTAAAGGAGTTCGTTTGAGTGTTTGTGACCCAAACTTGAATATAAAAGAAAAGGCGTATACGACGAAAGAACCTAGCCGTCCTATTTATAAGAAAATACTACTCAAAGGTCGTTGGACGCTAAAGAATTCAATGGAAAATGTTCGGTTGGAGCGACAAGGAAATGATACACAATTGACGGTAACCTGCCAGCACGGACAACCTGTTGAGGTATTAATGGAAAACAAGTGATTAGATGATAAGATTTGTAGTTTAAGAGGGGTATTAGTTACTATGTTTCTATGAAACAGAAAGACCGGTTCGTAATGAGCCGGTCTTTTTTATCTGTAGAAGGGATTTATCTCCCTGATGTTTAATATTTATTTATTCAATCTCCACTCAAAACCGTCTTTTGTATCTTTGATTTCGAATCCGAGGGCTGTTAATGTGTTACGGATTTCGTCGGAAGTAGCCCAGTCTTTGTTGGCTTTTGCTTTCATACGCTGTTCCAGCAACATATCCACCACTTTACCATAGGCATTTTCACGACTGTCGGAAGAACCTTTTTCTTCTTTCAATCCCATAATGTCAAAGCAGAACAAGTGGAAAGTTTCTTTCAGCTCTTTCAAGTCTTCAGCGGAGATCGTTGCATTGCCGGCAATGACGTTATTAATGATGCGGGCACCTTCGAAAAGCTGTGCGATGACAATTGGAGTATTCAGGTCGTCATTCATGGCTTCGTAGCATTTGGCACGCAGCTCTTTTACATTGATACCTTCTGAAGTTGCGGATGCAGGGGTAACCTTTCCCAATCCATCGATAGCTTCTATCAGACGTTGCAATCCCTTTTCGGAAGCAATCAGTGCTTCATTGCTGAAATCGACCGTACTGCGGTAGTGGGCTTGCAGGATGAAGAAGCGGATTGTCATTGGAGTATAGGCTTGGGTCAGCAACTTATGTGTGCCATTGAAGAACTCATCCAATGTGATGAAGTTGCCGAGCGATTTACCCATTTTCGTTCCGTTAATGGTAATCATGTTGTTATGCATCCAGTAGTGAACCATATCGTCGCCTTGTGAGGCTACTGATTGTGCTATTTCACACTCATGATGCGGGAAAATCAGGTCCATTCCTCCGCCGTGAATGTCGAAGTGCTCACCCAGATATTTGCGTCCCATAGCGGTACATTCGGCATGCCAGCCGGGGAAACCGTCGCTCCAAGGAGATGGCCAGCGCATGATATGTTCCGGCTGTGCCTTTTTCCAGAGGGCGAAATCGGCGGGATTACGCTTTTCACTTTGTCCGTCAAGGTCGCGGGTGGTGTTCAGTACATCATCCAGATTGCGTCCGGAAAGTTTTCCGTAGTGATAATCCTTGTTATATTTGGCTACATCGAAATAGACGGAGCCTTCACTTTCGTAAGCATATCCGGCGTCCAGAATCTTCTGTACCAGTTGGATTTGTTCGATGATATGGCCCGAAGCATGAGGCTCGATACTTGGAGAGAGCACGTTGAGGGCTTCCATTGCTTTATGGTAGCGGTTCAGATAGTATTGAACGACTTCCATTGGTTCCAGTTCTTCCAGACGGGCTTTCTTGGCAATTTTGTCTTCTCCTTCATCGGCATCATGTTCCAAATGACCTACGTCAGTGATATTGCGTACATAACGTACTTTATATCCTAGATGAGTGAGATAACGGAAGAGTATGTCGAAAGTAATGGCCGGGCGTGCATGTCCCAGATGCGCATCACCGTAAACAGTCGGTCCGCACACATACATACCTACATGAGGTGCGTGGAGCGGTACGAATAACTCTTTTTTTCTATCTAACGTGTTGTAAATGGTCAGTTGATGTTCCATAACGTTTGCTATTTATTCGATTTAAAACCACAAAATTAGAATAAATCTTTGATATATTACGATAATTCAAGTTGAAATATGTAACTCATAGCCATTGTTCTGTGTTGTGATTGAAATCTCTTTGTCTTTGGACAATACTTCACGCAGCTTTCTTATATAGTTGTAAAGAGTGTGTTCGCTTATTGGTACAGCTTTTCTTGCTGTACGTATCATGAGTATATAGACAGCATACATCTATAATTTGCATCCCCATCCTAGAACGGATTTTTTTAATATTGTTCTCATGATAGTTGGAAATGAAACCATTTGCTTATTTATATGAACCATATTGATAAACGTAAAGTAGGATGACCTTTGGTTATATGTTGTTGGCCCTGTTCTGATAACTTAAGTAGTCGATATTCGCAGATCCTCTTGCTGACATCACTGCGTTATGTAATAAACATCCGCTTCTTTCCACAAGAGTGATGAGGCCTGTGTACTGGAGTGGAAAGATCTCATCACTTTAGTAGAAAGAACTGTTCACTTTAGTGCAACGAGCTATATAATGGTAAGATTGATATACGATAGCTACTCTGCATACTGCTGAAACAGAGTATAAGACATACAGTCAAAGGTTATGAAGGTACGGTTGAAAAAGGAATTGTGAGCATATGATGCTACGTAAATTTATAGTAAAAGTGTTCCAGTGCTTCCGCCACTCCGTCTTCTTCATTGCTCAGAGTGATATAGTCCGCCGCTTTCTTCACCGGTTCCTGTGCGTTGCCCATGGCAATGCCTAGTCCTGCAAACTTTATCATGGACAAGTCATTGTAGCCGTCGCCTATTGCTATCATTTCTTTGCGTTCTACTCCTATTTCTTTTAATAATACGGCAAGAGACAGGGCTTTGTCGATTCCTTGCGGGACTAGTTCGAGAAAGTAAGGTTCTGAACGAAATACGTTGATACGTCCTTGCAACCGAAGACAAAGTTCGGCTTCTAAGGGGATGAGCTTGTCGGCATCTCCCACAATCAAGCATTTAGCTACCGGAAGCGTGATGTCTGTCAGGAAGTCGTTTGTTTCCCGGACTGCCATTTTATTCAGGAAAGCCTCTTTTTGAACATACGGGTCCTGAGAGTTTTCGGTTACGATTTCTGCTCCGTCGTAAGTCAGTATGCTTAACTGGTGGCTGCGGGCGCACTCATAGAGTACGGGGACGACATCGTTCGGCAATACATTCTCATAGAGCATTTCCTGTGTTTCCCAATTGATGATTTCCCCTCCGTTGTAGGATAAGATAAATCCGCCGAACTCATTCATGCGCAATTCATTTGCCAACGGCACAATGCCATAAGTCGGACGACCGGAAGCAAGAACCAGACGGACGCCCTGTTCTTGTACACGTATCAATATTTCCCGGTTGCGGGGAGTAATTACTTTTTTAGAGTTGGTGAGTGTGCCGTCAAGGTCGAGCACGATAAGCTTGTATTTCATGCAGTGTCATTTTGCGTGCAAAGATAAAGTAAAAAAGTATTCTTGCAAGACAGTCCATATAAAGATGCAGTTTTTATTTTAGCAAATCCACCCACTGTTCATTGCTCAATGCAGGCAATGTTTCGCTGTCGGTAACAAATGTTTCTGCTAACTTTCGTTTTTCATCTTGCAGATAGAGAATCTTTTCTTCAATACTGTTTTGGGTAATGAAGCGATAGGCGATAACCTGCTTGTCCTGTCCGATGCGGTGGGCACGGGCAATAGCCTGCGATTCGGCGGCGGGGTTCCACCACGGATCGATAATAAACACATAGTCGGCTTGCGTCAGATTAAGTCCTACGCCTCCGGCTTTCAGAGAGATAAGGAAGGCTTGTACGTCTTTCTGCTCGGTGAAATGGGCAATTTCGGACGGACGGTTGTTGGTTGCTCCTGTCAGTAGTGCATATTTCCAGCCCCGTTCGCGAAACGCTTCGGCGAGGACTTCCAGATGTTTGACGAAGGATGAGAAAATCAGTACTTTATGTCCTTCACTCCGTAGTGTGTCGAATATTTCTATTATTTGTATCGCTTTGCCGGATGCACCGTTAAAGTCCGGATAGATGAGTTGCGGATGACAGGCAAGTTGGCGTAGCCGCAGGATACCGTTCAAGATACTGAAAGAATGAAGTTTATCCATATTTTGAGGATGTTGGAGCAGGATATTCCGCAAACTATTTTTTTCTTGTTCGTAAAGAGTATTTTGTTCTTCGGGCATGTCACAATAGATCGTTTCTTCGGTAAGCGGGGGAAGTTCCGGAGCCACTTCACTTTTGCTTCTGCGAAGAATAAATGGGGATATCAGTTGTTGTAACTGTGCTTCTACACGGGTATTGCCTTGGCGGATCGGAATCATGAATTGTTTTTGAAAAGCACTCTCAGTTCCCAGTAAGTCCGGTTGGATGAAACGGAATTGTGCCCACAGATCTTTCAGTGAATTTTCGATAGGTGTACCCGTAAGTACAAGCCGATACTTGCTTTTCAGTTGGAGTGCAGAACGGAAGGTGAGCGATTCGCTGTTCTTAATATTTTGGCTCTCATCGAGTACGATATATTCGAATTTGTAAGAAGAAAGCAGGTCGATGTTGTTGCGCATCATGCCATACGTTGTGAATATCAACTGGAAACGTCCGAAGAACTTCCCGGGATGATTGGGGGGCACGACGATGCTACTGTTATATTCAATCATTGAAAGCGTTGTAAAGCGTTTCGCTTCCCGTCGCCAGTTGTGCAACAGCGACGTAGGAACGACGATGAGAGTGGCTGCTTTCCTTGAGGCGGGCGATTTATATATATGTTGTAACAACGTAAGTGTCTGGAGAGTTTTCCCCAGTCCCATATCGTCAGCCAGACATCCGCCGAATCCTAGTTTATGCAGATGCATCATCCATGAGAATCCTTTCTGCTGGTAAGGACGTAATGTTGCTTTTAGTGCTTTAGGGACGGAAACATTCTTAATCTGATTTTTGCCAGAGAACTTTTTAAGTCCTGTTCCTCCCAAGGCAGCTTGCGCGGCGCCTATAAATGTATGCTTCAATCGTATTCCCTGCTCTGTCTGAACTCCCATTTCCAACAAGTTCGCATACTTACTGAACCATTCCTCGGGTAAAAGGATCATGCGCCCGTCCGGCAGCAGATATTCTCTCTTTTCTTCGAGGATATGCTTGCGGAAGCGTGAGAAAGGAATGCGCAGGTTGCCGACAACAACGGTGATATGTAACTCAAACCAGTCTACTACTTCATCGTCACAACTCTGCTCGATATGTATCTCGTCCAGGCAGTAAGGAGTGTTTCCCATATGGCCGGTCAGTTGAAAGTCCGATTGTAACATCTCCCGATGCTTATTGATCCATTCAACAAGTGTTTTCTCAGAAGAACCGGCTGATAACCTGAAATGGATATCACCGATACGTTGCAGACCGGAGCTTTCTAAAAGCTGAATCGCTTTTTTTCGGCGACAATATCCCGCCGGAAGAAGGATACCTCACCGGAGTCTTTCCGATAAATGATTTTCTTCATTGCTGCTCCGTTGTCTGATGTAAATAGCTGGTCTCTATAACGAAAACCAAGCTGCAACAACTGTTCGCTATGGGTGATGTCTTCAAGTGACAGTAATGCTTCGCAGGCACATCTTTCTTCAGGGATATCCCACCCTTCGGTTATGATTTCGTGATAGCGTGCAATCGGAATGACAATATTGTCGATATACTTTTCGAGTTGAGCGGCGCTTGCACTAATTGCCTTTTTCTTGGTAAAGGGTAAGAGCCGGACACTATCTATGTGTGGAAAGAAGTATAAATTCATCCCTAGCAATAGAGTAGCCGGTGAGGCAGTTAATGCGATAACGGGTTTTTGGTCGTCCAATGAAAATGGTTGCTTCTCATAATAACATTGCAGTTGATAGCGGAAAGTACTGCTGTCGACATGAAATGTAAAGCGGACTTCGGCGTCATGTGGATGTACGTGATAAGCATGGTGGGCGTACAACACTTTGCTTCCGGGCTGTTTCTGATAAAAAGATAACCCGTTTTCCCGTATGAGAGTAAGCATCTCGAGTAGTTTGCCTTCAATAAATGGCCGAATGTTATTCTTTACTTTCTCAGGATCTTGAGATAACTTATGCAGGAAGCGTGATACTATCTTTTCGCGGGAATAGGCTCCCATTAAATATTTCTCTGTATAGTGAGAAGCGATGTCGATGGCTTGTCTTTCTGCTTCATTCATTTGTTCAATAGCTTCGGGAGAAGCGTGAAAAGCCTGTTCAATCAACTGCAACGTGCCATCTTCCAGTCGCTCTGCTATGTAAGGGATCAGTAGTATACCAAACACAGGATGCTCTGTATAAACGATGATGACTTGTCCGTTAGTTGTTTTCTCTCTCATTCTCTTTGGGCTTTAACTGACAAAGATACGGGAAAATCCTTAATTTTGCAGCATGATAGAAGAAAACAAACGAGTATTGTTAGGAATGAGTGGCGGTACGGATAGTTCCGTTGCCGCTATGAGACTGCTGGAGGCCGGATATGAGGTGATCGGGGTGACTTTTCGTTTTTATGAATTAAATGGCTCGACCGAATATCTGGAAGATGCCCGTAGTTTGGCGGAGCATTTGGGAATCCGTCATATAACGTACGATGCCCGTGAAGTATTCAATAAGCAGATCATTGAGTATTTCGTGCAGGAATATATGGCGGGGCGTACACCGGTTCCCTGTACCTTATGCAATAATTATTTGAAATGGCCGTTGTTAGCGGAACTTGCCGATGAAATGGGCATATTCTATATTGCCACAGGGCATTACGTTCGGAAAGTTAAGTTGGAAGATACCTATTATATCACATCTGCGACTGATTCGGACAAGGATCAGACGTTCTTTTTATGGGGATTGAAACAAGATATTCTCCGTAGAATGTTATTGCCAATGGGAGATATCACGAAAGTGGAAGCCCGTGCATTGGCTGCTGAACGTGGCTTCCGGAAAGTTGCTACTAAAAAGGACAGCTTAGGGGTTTGTTTCTGTCCAATGGATTATCGGAGTTTTTTAAAAAACTGGTTGGATAAACATGATCAGCTTTTTACCGCACATGGTCAGAAATGGTCAGAAATAGTCAGACGCGGGCGGTTTGTCGATGAAACGGGGCATTTTATTGCTTGGCATGAAGGATATCCTTTTTATACCATCGGACAGAGACGCGGGCTAGGGATACATCTGAATCGCCCTGTTTTTGTGAAAGATATATTTCCGGAAAAGAATGAGATAGTACTTGCCCCTCTTCAATCTCTAGAGAAAACAGAAATGTGGCTGGATAATTGGAACTTGATAAACGAAAACCGTGTACTCGGTTGTTCTGATATAATCGTGAAGATACGGTACCGCAAACAGGAGAATCACGGTACGGTAACTGTTACTCCGGAACACTTATTGCATATACAGCTTCATGAACCGTTGACTGCTATTGCTCCGGGACAAGCTGCCGCATTCTATAAAGATGATTTGCTGCTGGGGGGAGGGATTATAGTAAAAGCCCGATAACTATCCGACAGCCGGAATAACTTGTGCGAACCCAAGTCTCATCCATGCTGAGACCCGGATTCCGTCTACACGACACCCGGGTCTCAGGCAAGTAATCTTTGCAAAAAAGAAAACCTGTAATAACTATATGATAAGTATCTCTATATTTGAGGGCTGGAATTCAACGCCAGCATTGTCTCTATGTATTCACGTGTATTGCTGAGTCTGGGGACTTTGTGCTGTCCTCCCAACTTCCCTCTCTGTGCCAGCCAGTCATGGAATAGTCCCGGTCGGGCAACGATTACTTCCAAGGGTTGCAATGCAATATCTTTCCAACGTTTTGCCTCATAGTCGGAGTTTACTTCCTTTAATGTTGCATCCAGTATTGCTGCGAACTTCTCAACGGAATCCGGCATTTTAGCGAACTCTATTAACCATTGGTGGCGGCATTTGGCATGTTCGTCCATAAACACCGGTGCGGCAGAATATTCACTCACTTGCGCCCCTGTTTCCGAACAAGCCTTTGCCAGTCCTTTTTCTGCATTATCTACGATTAGTTCCTCGCCAAAAGCATTGATGAAATGTTTGGTTCGTCCGGTAATGACAAATTTATAAGGGTTCTTGCCGGTAAATTTCACTGTATCCCCAATCATATACCTCCACAAACCGCAAGAGGTCGAAATGACCATTGCGTAATTCTTGTTAAGCTCCACTTCCTCAAGGCAATAGGCACGTGGATTCTCTTTGTCAACTTCTTCCAACGGAACAAATTCGTAGAAGATTCCGTAGTCGATCATCAGCAACATTGCAGGATCTGAAAGATCGTTCTGTGTGCCGAAATAACCCTCGGAAGCATTGTAGGTCTCTACATAGTGCATCTTCGGTGAATGAATCACTTGCTTGTATTGCTCACGGTAAGGAGTAAATGCAACTCCTCCGTGGAAGAAAACTTCCAGATTCGGCCATACTTCTTCCAACGTCTGTTTGCCTGTTTTTTCAAGGATCCGTTTGATAAGCACCAACATCCACGACGGTACGCCGGATAAACTTGTGACGTTGACCGGAATAGTACTGTTGGCTATCGCCTCTATCTTGGTTTCCCATTCGCTCATTAGTGCGATTTTCTTGCTGGGCACACGGACAAAATTGATAAGCGGATTGACATTTTGAATCAAAATAGCAGATAAATCTCCTACCAGGCTATGATTAGAATTGAGATTCGGACTATGGCTTCCCCCTAGGATCAATCCTTTTCCTGAAAAGAAATGGCTGTCCGGGTTGATGCGGAAGTAAAGTGCGGCAGCGTCTTTTCCTCCTCTGTAATGAATGTCTTGCAGTGCTTCCTTACTGACAGGGAGGAATTTACTTTTATCATTTGTCGTTCCGGAAGATTTGGCGAACCAACGTATTTCCGACGGCCAAAGCAGATTCTGTTCTCCTGCCCGCAAACGTTCTACATACGGCTTGATTTCCTCATAAGTCTGGATTGGAACACGTTTTCTGAAGTCTTCATAGCTGCGGATCGAGGAATAGTCGTACTTTTTCCCCCATTCTGTCTGAGCAGCCTGATGTACTAAGCGGTTTAGTACACTATGCTGTATCTCACTGGCCTGAGTAGCATATAGGTCTATCTGTTTTAAACGGGAATCAAAAGTCTTACTAATAATTTTTGTAATATTCATTTCTGCTTTAACATAATAATGTTTAGTCGTGCAAAAGTAACTTATTTATCTTTTTTTTCTATCTTTACGACGGAAATAATCGTTAAAAATTGACGGCTTTCATATAATCTCCGAGTTTTAGACTAAAAAATGCGACAATGAGAATCGGAATCTTAACATCAGGGGGAGATTGCCCCGGTATAAATGCCACTATTCGTGGCGTGTGCAAAACTGCCATTAACTACTACGGTATGGAAGTGGTAGGTATTCATAGCGGCTTTCAGGGGTTGCTCACAAAAGATGTAGAATCCTTTACCGATAAATCTTTATCGGGTTTGCTGAATCTTGGTGGAACGATGTTGGGGACTTCCCGCGAGAAGCCTTTTAAAAAAGGAGGTGTTATTTCGGATGTCGATAAACCTGCACTGATCTTTCAGAATATTCGGGAAATGGGATTGGATTGTGTTGTCTGTATCGGTGGAAACGGAACGCAAAAGACGGCTGCCAAATTTGCTGCCATGGGTGTAAATATCGTTTCGGTTCCTAAAACCATTGACAACGATATCTGGGGGACGGATATCTCTTTTGGTTTCGACTCGGCTGTAAGTATTGCTACAGATGCTATCGACCGGTTGCATTCTACCGCAAGTTCTCATAAAAGGGTGATGGTGATTGAAGTCATGGGACATAAAGCGGGTTGGATTGCTTTGTATTCCGGTATGGCAGGAGGGGGAGATGTTATTCTTGTGCCTGAAATACCTTATAGCATTAAAAACATAGGAAACACTATTCTGGAAAGATTGAAAAAGGGGAAACCATATTCTATTGTAGTAGTAGCTGAAGGCATTCGGACGGACGGCCGTAAACGTGCTGCGGAATACATTGCACAGGAAATAGAGTATGAGACGGGTATTGAAACCCGTGAAACCGTATTAGGGTATATTCAACGTGGTGGTTCGCCTACTCCTTATGACCGTAATCTCTCTACCCGGATGGGCGGACACGCGACGGAACTGATTGCCAACGGGGAATTCGGGCGTATGGTTGCACTAAAAGGAGATACTATTGCTTCTATCCCTTTGGAAGAAGTGGCTGGGAAACTAAAGTTGGTTAGTGAAGATCACGATCTGGTGATTCAGGGACGTCGCATGGGGATTTGCTTTGGATAGATTTCACGATCGGTTCTGCCGTAATCTCATTGTCGAACTCATTTTCTTCCAATATATTGTCATTCAGTAATTCGATATCAGAGTCTGCATCCATTTCGGGTTCAGGTTCGGCTGCCATTGCTGATTGCTGCATTTTGGTTTCGTTGACGGTTGCCATGAAAATCGGGTCCTTTACTTTCTTTATAGCCATCTGGGCGGCATTCTGTTGGGATTCTTTTTTGGAATATCCGGTTCCGGTTCCGGCAGGAAGTCCTTCAATGCGTACTTCTGTCTGGAAAACAGGATTGCTGTCCTGATCAAGGAATTGCTCAATCAGTTCAAAAGAAACCTCCAGTTTGCTCTTTTGGCTCCATTCGATCAGTTTTGATTTGAAGTTTACTTCTTTACGGGAGATTTTATCCAGATCAATATAACGATTAATGATTCGCTGCTCCATAAACTGTTTGCAGCGTTCATATCCTTGGTCCAGGTAGATCGCTCCGATAAATGCCTCGAAAGCATTCCCGTACATATAGCTGTTGTGGGAAGAAGAACGGGTTGAATATTTAATAAGTTTGTCCAGTCCGATCTCTACGGCAAGTTTGTTTAAAGTCTCCCGTTGTACAATCTTGGAACGTGTGTTTGTCAGGAAACCTTCCCGCTTCCCTTCAAAACGTTTGTAGACGATATCGCCTACGATAGCGTCGAGAATGGCATCACCTAAAAATTCCAGACGCTCATTGTTTAACGGACGCCCCTTGTCCGAACGGACAGATGAGGATTTATGTAAGAGAGCCTGCTCATAGAGCTGGATGTTACGCGGGTAGAAACCGAGTATCCGGTAAAAACAAAGATAAGACTCTCTATCCCTGTGGAACAAGAGCCTTATCTTATCTATTTGGTTTCGTAACACGATTTTACTCAGCGTATTTTTTGAAGATAACGCACGCATTATGACCGCCGAATCCGAATGTGTTGGACAAGGCAACATTAACTTCGCGTTTCTGTGCTTTATTGAACGTGAAATTAAGGTTATAGTCGATATTTTCGTCGTCGTCACCTTCTTCATGGTTGATAGTCGGGGGAACAATGCCGTTCTTGATGGCAAGGATACTTGCAATTGATTCTACCGCACCGGCAGCACCCAGCAAGTGACCTGTCATTGATTTTGTTGAACTGATGTTCAACTCGAACGCATGATCACCGAATACTTCTTTAATCGCTTTTGCTTCCGAAATGTCACCAACCGGAGTAGATGTACCGTGTACATTGATATAATCCACTTCTTTCGGGTCCATTTCCGCATCTTCCAATGCATTCATCATCACAAGTTTGGCTCCAAGACCTTCCGGATGAGAAGCTGTCAGGTGATGTGCATCAGCAGACATGCCTACGCCGGCAACTTCTGCATAGATTTTAGCACCACGGGCTTTCGCATGTTCCAATTCTTCCAGAATCAAGCAACCGCCACCTTCGCCCATGATGAAGCCGTCACGGCTTGCACTGAACGGACGTGAAGCCTTTTCGGGCTCGTCGTTGCGGGTTGACAGAGCATGCATAGCATTGAAACCGCCTACACCTGCGGGGAAGATAGCCGCTTCCGAACCACCGGATACAATCACATTTGCTTTGCCCAGACGAATCAGGTTAAACGCATCTGCAATGGCATTGGTAGAAGTAGCACATGCCGAACAAGTCGCGTAGTTAGGACCATGGAAGCCATACATGATAGAAATCTGTCCGGCAGCGATATCCGAGATCATCTTCGGGATGAAGAACGGATTAAACTTCGGACCCATTTCCTGACGAGTGTAGTAGTTGCCTACTTCCTCTTCAAATGTATGTATACCACCGATACCGGCGCCAAAAATAACACCGATTCTGTTCAAGTCTTCTTTTTCTACATCAAGACCGGAGTCTGCTACCGCTTCTTTGGCAACTGCAATGGCGTACTGAGTGTACAGATCCATTTTCCTTGCCTCTTTACGATCGATATATTTCGTTACATCGAAGTTTTTCACTTCGCATGCGAATTGGGTCTTGAAT
>UMIN01043669.1_pt1 | contig 15862 bp, 15 predicted proteins | sample 1965811 | NCBI WGS metagenome assembly UMIN01 (sample SAMEA4836123, study PRJEB28245) | human gut metagenome | biome: gut microbiome; material: fecal sample | place: Denmark | collected 2008
TCTCTGGCATGCCACCCGCAACCAGGCGTCTATGGGCAACGTGGCTACCGACAACAACAGCAAAGCACTTTATAACCCCGAGGAAAACACACTTCAGATTGCCACCAATCCTGTCAGTGTCAGCGGCTATCAGTCCGCCATCACCAAGGCGCAGTACGATACCACCGGCAAGGGTAACTATGAGGATGTGGAGATCCTCTCTACCGGAACGGTCCAGACCGGGACCAAATATGACGGCACCGACCATACCGTCACTTATCTCAGCAGCTTTGAGATTGAGCTGCCGGATTACATCACCGGCGAGGGCGTGGAATATATCTCCCTGCATATGATGGTTCCCTATACCCCCATGGATGAGGTAGTAGGGGAGGGGTATCTGGATGCCCGCCTGCGCATCGACTGGGATCAGGTGTCCACCACCTCTCTGACCCAGATCCAGCCGGACAATACCATGAGCAGCGGCGAGGTTGAAAATGTGGACCGCACGGATGCTGCCACCGGCGTCCGCCTGGTGACTGACAGCACCAAGGTGGCCACTACGACCCAGTTCAAGGTGGAGCAGGTGACCTCCGGTTCGGATTATACCCTTGCTAAGAAAGCCCTCACCGGCGTCTCCGGCAGCTTCACCCTTTATAAAGTTTCTCTGGTGACCGAAAACGGCACCCAGACTGATCCGTTCGGTGCGGTCACCCTGTATTTCCCGTACAGTGATGTGAGTTCTATGTACCGCATCAATGATACCGGCACCAAAACCGTCCTCCGGGGTACGGAAGGTGACGAGGGTTATGAGATCATGACCACAAAGATTGGACTCTTTGCAATTTTCGGCGGCACCAAGATGGAAATTACGGTCAAGCCCGACACCGGGAATGGCGATGACACGCCCACCACGGATGTTGCTTCTGCCTTTACTGATATTTCCGGTCATTGGGCGGAGGAGTATATCATCCGCGCCACGAACCAGGGATTGTTCAGCGGGACCAGTTCTACCACCTTCAGCCCTGACACCTCCATGACGGCCGGGATGGTGATTACGGTCCTCTACCGCATGGCGGGTTCTCCTGCCACCACGCTGCCGGACTCCATGGAGAATGTGGCTGTGGGCTCCTGGTATGAGATTGCCTGCGCCTGGGGCTATAACAACGGCATTATTGGCGGCTACAAGACTTTCTACCCTGATCAGGCTGTGAGCCGTCAAGAGTTTGCCACTATGCTGTATAACTTCTATAAGCTGAGCAAGACTCCTGGTTCCGGAGCGGATCTGTCCAAGTATACGGATGTCAGCACCGTGGCCTCCTGGGCAAAGGATGCTATGGCTTGGGCCAATGCGGCTGGGATCATCAGCGGTACCAGCTCCACCACGCTCTCTCCTGAGGTGGGTGCCAGCCGCTCTCAGATTGCTACCATGCTCTGCCGCTACCTGGATTACGCAGGCTGATTTCTAAGATCGGGTGGGAGTTGGCAGGAGGCCTGAAATAGAGCTTCCTGCCACCCACCCTGTCTGCGTACATAGGAGGAACTGTAGATGACAAATCGACAAGAGGAATATTTGCTTTTGTTTGCAGTACGCAGCAGCAGTGGAGGTTGTATCGCAAATGCATCAGAAGAGTTTGGAGTGTCTAAGGCAACCGCCTCCCATCTGAGCACTGCGCTGGAAGAGTTGGGCATGATCCGCAAGAGTGATTATGGAAGAATCGAACTTACGGAACTTGGCTACGCTCAAATCATGGAAAAGCTGAATCGTGCAAAAGAGTTAGAAACCTGGATGGTCTCCGGATTAGGGCTTGCTCCGAATCTTGCTGAGCACGAGGCACGGCGCATGGTAGTTACATTAAAGCCGGAAACAGTGGAGGCAATTATTAGAGATTGGGAGCAGCCCAAACAAGCCCAGGCGTTGGTTCAGGATGATTTCTTTTCTCACCTTACATATGGCGTCTATCAGCTTCCGTTCCATGTATGGAAAAAGGATAGCAATGAGCCGTCCATGGGTGATCAAGGATTTAGGAAACCGGCCATCTTGGTTTGTCAGGAAGACGGATGCTCAGTATTCCTGTTTCCGCGCAGCTTTCAGTACCGCCTATCAACGGTTAAAGCTCGCCGACATACAGGTGTGCTGGAGCGACTCTGGTATTCGCTTTCCGGAGTATGGCATGAGTCGCCGGAGGAAGAGAGCGGAAACCGTATGATCCCCGGAGAAGCACTGGTGTGTGAGAGCGGACTGGATGGCCACATTGCAAAGGTCCGCATCCGGGTCAGAGCACGAGTCCCTGTTTTCAGAATGCCGGAGAGTGAGGCGGATTTAGTGTTTTTGCTGGATCAGTTGAAGCTGTGCAATGAATCCGCTTCCACGATGGTATAACACAATGATTGGAGTTATGAACATGTTGAGACGAAGGATATTCTCATTGGTATTGTGCCTGGGCCTGATGACCGGTTTGTTGTCCGTCAGTGCTTCTGCAGCAGAGGTCAAAAGCGGTGTCTATACCGCCAGCATGGTCACCACCTATTATAATCCGGATACTGGAAATGTGGATGATGGTGGAACTGCCAATGCTGCGCTGGGCGAGGGCATGTGTCGCTCAGCGACCGATGAAACCTGCCTTGTCGAGGTTGATGGCGATGATATTTGGATCACTGTCCGCTTGTTGCTTCAGAGCAACTGTAGTAATGTTGCTCTCTATTCCCGCAGTGGATATGACAGTTACTCGCAGGTCAGTTATGACATCATGTCTGAAGATGCCGCGAATGACTCGATTGATTATCGGATCAAGGTCAGTGATGTGGGGCAAAAGCTGAAATGCACCATGTATGTTTCTCCCATGGGGCGTGATGTGCTGTGGTACTTATATGTAGACACCGCTTCCTTGACTGCCGGCAGCGGCGACTTTGTGGTGAGCATCGACCCCAGTGCGGAGCCGGAGACATCCGCACCGGAGCAAAACGTCGGGACTTCCACTCCCTCCACCCAGGCACCTTCTACCCCCGCGGCATCCACGACTCCTTCCGTGCCCTCTGCTCAGGAACCGGAGGAAACACCTGGAAACAGCGCAGATCCTGTGCAGTCGGAGGAACCTGTGGAGAGCACACTTCCGGAGGAGACAGATATGGTGGAGCCCACTGAAACCCCAGAAACACCCGATACAACTGAAAAGGACTCGGAGAGCAGTCAGACTCCTGAGCAGAATAAAGCTGAGACCGGCAGCACCGTTGAGCAGGAGTCGGCTTCTGCGGGCGTGTCCGGCGGAGTGATTGCAGCAATCGTGGTCGTGGCAGCTATCGTTGTGGGCGCAGTGATTTACTTTGTAAAGAGGAAGAAATAAAGATGAAGCACCGTTTTTTGAATCGGCTGTTGGCAGGCGGGTTGGCCTGTGCAATGGCGCTTTCTCTCACAGCCTGTGTGGACCAGCACCCGGAGGAGAGCTCAAATACCGGGAATGGTGAGACGACTGGAGAGAGCCGTATCGTGGCCACCTCCAACGCCACCCTCCAGATCTGCGACCGGCTGGGGCTGGACTTGGTTGCCATCCCCACCACCACCGGCGAGGTGCCGGAGCGCTATCAGGGGCTGCCCGAAATCGGCACTGCCATGGCTCCCGATGCAGAACAGATTGCCCTTCTGGATCCCACGGATGTGATTGGGCCGGATACACTGAAAGAAAATATTGAGCCGACCTACCAGGCGACCGGCGTTCCCTACACCTGGATCGATCTGCAAAGTGTTCAGGGTATGTACGACAGCATTGCCATGCTTGGAGAAAAGTACGGAAAAGAAGTTGAGGCTGAGGCCCTGATCTCAGAATACGAAGAGACCATGGCAGAGTTCGAGTCATCCATCGCCGGGAAGGAGCATCCCACGGTGCTGGTACTGATGGGGCTGCCCGGGGCCTATATCGAGTGTACCCCTAACTCCTATGTGGGCTCTTTGGTGGAGTTGGCCGGCGCCACCAGCGTAGTTCAGGTGGAAGATGAGATGAATTTTGTCTCATGGAACACGGAGGAGCTTTTGGAACTGGATCCCGATGTGATCCTGCTGACTGCCCACGGCCTTCCTGATCTGGCCATGGAAATGTTTGCGGAGGAATTTACCACCAACGACATCTGGAAACATTTCCGGGCCGTGCAGGAGGGGAGGGTCTATCAGCTGGACTACAACACCTTCGGCATGAGCTGTACCTTTGACTGGCCGGAGGCCCTGGAGATCCTGAAGGAGATCCTCTATGACGGTACCTATGAAGCCTATGATGCGGAGGCGGCTTATGCGGAAAGCGGTACATAAGGATGCTCTGAAGGGCCTTGTGGGCTGCCTGGTTCTGGCGCTGCTGATTTTTATCCTTGCGCTGATTGCTATGAAGATGGGCAGTATCTCCATTTCCTACCGGGAGCTCTTTGAGGGGCTGTTCGTGACCTATGACAAACGGGTGGCCACGATCTATGACCTGCGGTTTCCTCGGATCATCGTAGCCTTGCTGGGAGGTGCAGCCCTGTCCTGCTCCGGTTTGCTGTTCCAGGCGGTGCTGAAGAACCCCCTGGCTGACCCGGGAATCATCGGTATTTCCGGCGGCGCATCTCTGGCAGCATCCGTCATCTCGGGCCTTTTTCCCGTCCTCTATTTCTCTGTGCCCCTCTTCGCTTTTCTCGGCGGGCTTCTTGCCTTTGTGCTGATCTACTCTCTCTCCTGGAAGGGGAGCCTGGATCCGGTGCGCATCATCCTCATCGGCATTGCCGTGGCGGCGGTGTTCACCGGACTGGAGTCGGTGCTGGGTGGGCTGACGGACCGCACCGGTGTGTCCGTGTCCGTCAGTGGACTTGCCCAGCTGGTATGGTCGGATGTTGCAATGATGGCGGTGTATTCCATTGTCGGACTGGTCCTGGCGCTGGTGCTGTCTCCTGTCTGCAATCTGCTGGCGTTGGACGACAAAACGGTTCGTGGTCTGGGAGTCAACGTGGATCTGGTCCGCTTTGTGATCTCTGTGGCGGCGGTGCTGCTGGTTTCCGGCGTCACCGCTGTGATTGGTGTGGTTGGCTTTTTGGCCCTGATCGTGCCGCATATGGCACGGCGGATCGTAGGCTCCGACCACCGTATTCTGGTGCCCTTCTGTATCTTGCTGGGCGGTTTTGTGCTGTTGCTGGCGGATACTGTGGGCCGGTGCATTGCACCGCCCAATGAAATCGCTGCGTCCGTCATTATGAGCATCGTGGGCGGCCCGTTCTTTATCATTCTGTTGAAGCGAGGTGACCGGCATGGTAAGCGTTGAGCATCTTACCTTTCATTATGACAACGATCCGCCCGTTCTGCGGGATTTGTCACTGACCATCCGGAGCGGAGCCATCACCACGCTGATGGGAGCCAACGGCTGCGGAAAATCCACCCTGCTCCAGATCCTCACAAAAAATCTGAAGCCGGACAGCGGGACAATTCGTTTCGATCAAGCGGAGCTTTCCACCATCTCGCTCAAAGAATTTGCCAGGAGAGCTGCCATCGTCCACCAAAAGAACACAGCGCCCGATGATTTGACTGTGGAGCGTCTGGTGGCCTATGGCCGCCTGCCGTACAGCTCGATTTTTAAGGCAGGGCTGGACCAGGAGAATCAGGCTCAGGTAGAACGGGCTCTGGCGCTTACCGACCTGACGGAGCTTCGGGACCGACGGGTGGGCGCACTGTCCGGTGGTCAGCGGCAGCGAGCTTTTATTGCCATGGCGCTGGCACAGAATACGGAGCTATTATTCCTGGACGAGCCCACTACTTTTCTGGATGTCCGCTATCAGGTGGAGATTCTGCGCCTGGTGGAGCGGCTGAATAAAGAGGAAGGGATCACCATTGTAATGGTACTCCACGATATCAACCAGGCGCTGTCCTATTCGGACGAGGTGATCGGATTGCTGGACGGTCAGGTATCCATTCAGGGGCCTCCGGAAGAGGTCATTACTTCCGAGAGTATTCAAACTCTGTATGGCATTGATTTGCCGGTGATCCGGGCGGATGGCCGGCTGTGTGTCATGGCAGTGTAGCGAGGGGAATCAATTTCATGAAAATCATGCTTATTATTCTGGGCTTTTTGGCCCTTGGTCTGGGCGCCGTAGGACTTGTGATTCCTGTCCTGCCCACCACACCCTTCTTGCTGGTATCCACTTTTTGCTTTGCCAGAAGTTCGGAGCGGCTGAACACTTGGTTTAAGGGGACGAAGCTTTACAAAAATAATCTGGAGACATTTGTTCGGGGCCAGGGAATGACCTGGAAAGCAAAGCTGCGCATCATGGGTACCGTGACCGTCATTATGGCAATCGCTTTTATCGCCATGCAGAACGTTCTTGTTGGTCGGATCTGCCTTGCTGTGGTTTGGATTGCCCACGTCATTGCCTTTTGCTTTATTATCAAGACCTGCCCGTCCAAGCACGGTAAGTCCGGTGAGGTGACGTGATATGATGATCAATAAGCGTCTCATTGCCATGGTACCCGAGGTGAAACCGTTTATTTTCAAAAAAGTGGTGGCCAGTTGGGTCTCGCTGCTGGCAGGTATCGTTCTCTGGTTCACCGTGGCCAAGACGCTGGAACAGGTTCTGGAGGAAGGGGCGGTTGCACAGGGCACCGGGACTGCGTTTCTTGTCGCCGGGGGATGCATCGTGATCCGCTTTTTCCTTACTCGTTTGTCGGCCGGATACACCCACCAGGCGGCAGCCTGTGTCAAGGCCAGACTTCGACCGGCCATTTATGATAAGCTGCGCAGGCTGGGCAGCAGCTACACAGACCGATTCCCAACAGCGGAAGCAGTTCAGCTGGCGGGTGAAGGCGTGGAACAGCTGGAGACCTACTTTGGAAATTATCTGCCCCAGTTTTTTTATGCAATGTTGGCACCCCTAACGCTTCTAATCGTGTTCCTACCCCTCTCGCCTCTGACGGCGGCGGTCTTGTTTCTCTGTGTGCCTTTGATTCCTGCGGCTATCATTGCCGTCCAGCGAGTGGCAAAGCGCCTGTTGAGGAAATATTGGGACGCCTATGCCAATCTGGGGGACAGTTTTCTGGAGAATATTCAGGGGCTGACCACTTTGAAGGTTTATGGCGCGGACCAGGCCCGGCATAAGGCGATGAATGAGGAAGCGGAACATTTCCGCAAGGTTACCATGAAGGTGCTAACCATGCAGCTCAATTCCGTAACCATCATGGATCTGGTGGCCTATGGCGGGACAGCCCTGGGAAGTATTCTTTCGGGGCGTGCATTCCTGCTGGGTCAGGTCTCTTTTGCCGGAGCCGTAGCCATGATCCTGCTGGCCAGCGAATTCTTCCTTGCCATGCGGGCGCTGGGCAGTTTTTTTCATGTGGCCATGAACGGCATGGCTGCCAGCGAGCGGATGTTTCGTCTTCTGGATCTGACGGAACCGGAGGAAGGGGGTAAAACGCTGGAGAACGGCCCCATCTCAATTCAGGAACTCTCGTTCTCCTATGACGGCAGGAAGGATGCCCTTTCGGGGCTGGAATGCACCGTCCCTCAGGGCGGCTTTTTCGCCGTGTCCGGCCGGAGCGGCTGTGGGAAGTCTACGCTTGCCGCTGTCATCAGCGGCGCACAGACCCATTACCGGGGCAGTCTTCAAATCGGCGGTACCGAACTGCGGGAGGGATCCGCGGAGAGCCTGCGAAGCCTGATCACAGTGGTGTCCTTTAATAGCTATATCTTTGGCGGTTCGGTACGCAGTACGCTCCTGGAAGGACGGCCGGACGCCGACGAGTCGGCGCTGCAGGAGGTGCTGCGCCGGGTCAATCTGCTGGATTTCGTGCAGTCCCAGGGCGGTCTGGATATGCCCCTGATGGAACGGGCGTCCAACCTCTCGGGCGGGCAGCGGCAGCGTCTTGCTTTGGCCCGCGCTTTACTCAAGGACAGCCCGATTTATATCTTTGATGAAGCCACAAGTAACATTGACGCAGAGAGCGAAGAGGACATCATGGGTGTGATCCGTTCCCTCAAAGGGCGGCACACAGTTCTGGTCATCTCTCACCGGCTTGCCAATGTGACGGACGCAGATAAGATCTTGTATCTGGAACATGGCCGGCTGTGTGAAAGCGGGTCCCATAACGCACTGATGAGGATGGACGGAGGCTATGCCGCCCTGTTCCGGGCACAGCAGGAACTGGAGCATCCGGGTGGAAAGGAGGGGGAGGAATGCGAAGAAACGGCATAAAGATCATGTGGGGTCTGCTGGGGCTGCTGCGGCCTCTGGCCCATATCATGGTGTTCTGTATTGCCCTTGGTACACTTGGTTTTTTCTGCGCCATTGCCATCACGGTTCTGGCGGTGAATCTGCTGCTCACTGCCATGGAACTTTCCCCCTGGAGCCTCACCTTTGCTGCCGGTGGCGCGATTATGGCTGTGTGCGCCGTGGCCCGGGCATTGCTTCGTTATGGAGAACAGACCTGCGGACACTACATCGCATTCAAACTGCTGGCGGTCATCCGGGACAAGGTGTTTGCCGCCCTGCGGCGTCTGGCTCCGGCAAAGCTGGAGGGCAAGGGACGGGGTGACCTGATCTCTCTGATCACCAGTGATATTGAGCTTCTGGAGGTCTTTTACGCCCATACCATTGCCCCCGTCTGTATTGCCGTGCTGGTCTCTCTTTCCATGACGGTTTTGATCGGCAGCTTCCATCCTTTGCTGGGCCTGCTGGCTGGCATCTCCTATCTGCTGGTGGGCTGTGTTATCCCCTTGGCTACCTCCCGTATCGGACGGAGGCAGGGCATGGAGGTTCGAAATCAGCTGGGTGAGCTGAACAGCTATGTGCTGGAAAGTCTGCGTGGTCTGCGTGAGAGTCTTCAGTACGCACAAGATGGAGCCAGGGCACATGAGATGGAGCGGAAAACCGAACAGCTCAACCAGCTGCAAAAGCAGCTCAAACGGCACGAGGCTGCAGCGTCCTCCTGGTCTGGCGGGGCGGTCATGGCGCTGACTTTGGCGATGCTGGGTGTGGGAATGGTGTTGAATGTATCGTTCCCCGTACTTCTGTTGACCACAGTAATGCTCTCGTCATCCTTTGGACCTGTACTGGCGCTGGCAAATCTCTCCGCCACCATGGATCAGACGCTGGCTTCCGGGGAACGAGTGCTGGCGCTTCTGGAAGAAAAGCCGGAGACGGAGGAGGTGCTGACCGGCCAATGCCCGGACTTCTCCGGGGCGGAGGTAAAGCGTCTCACATTTTCCTATGGCTCTGAGGAGATCCTTCACGATCTCTCCGCTCAGTTTCCCAAGGGAAAGATCATTGCCGTCACAGGGAAGAGCGGTTCCGGGAAATCCACCCTGCTCAAACTGCTGATGCGCTTCTGGTCTGCGCCGGCGGGAAGTGTTTTGATCTCAGACACCGATGTGGGTAATATCCCCACCCATCACCTGCGGCATTTGGAAAGCTATATGATCCAGGACACCGACCTCTTTCATGACAGCATTGCGGACAACATCCGCATCGGAAAACTGGATGCCACTCAGGCGGAGATCGAAGCGGCAGCCCGCAAGGCAGCCCTCCACGACTTTATTCTCACATTGCCCCAGGGCTATGATACGCCGGTGGGCGAGCTGGGCGATACCCTCTCTGGCGGTGAACGACAGCGGATCGGCCTGGCCCGAGCCTTTCTTCATGAGGCGCCCTTTTTGTTGTTGGACGAACCCACCAGCAACTTGGACAGCCTCAATGAAGGAATTATTTTACGAGCTTTGCGTGAGGAACAGGATGACCGAACCGTGATCCTGGTTTCCCATCGCACATCGACGCTTTCCATTGCGCAGCAGTCTTACGCAGTTGATTGCGGACGACTTTGTTAGAAAAGAAGTAACCTAAGAAAGTGCGGCTCTTGTCCATCAGCGGGGCTGCACTTTCTTACTCTATAGAGAGTGCAATAAAATGGTAATTTAGTCAGAATTCAGACAGCTTTGTCGACTACAATGAAAATGAGATTTTAGTTGGATCGGTATAAACTGCACTCAAAGAAATGGAGAAATGAATATGAAAACTAAAAATCAGAAAGGCAAAAGAAATTTCAAATTGCTTTTGGCGGCCTTATTCGCAGATGAATGAGGCCGCCTCTTTGTTTACAGACGACAAAAAACGACAATATTTTTAGAACGATACTGAACCCAAAGCGTTGGCAGGCCCGCTACCTAGTCTTGATAGTTGCGGGCTCGTGTGCAGAGTGTGGTTCAGATGGCAGGGAGCCAAAGGTGCATGAGAGAAAGATGGATCATGCACATAAAGAGGTTCGTCCATCTGCTTACATTTCGACACACAGCTTACTTTACAATACGGTTCTTCCGCCGCCCTTTTCACAGGAGCAGGCGGGAACATCGCAAATCGAGCGACAAGCCTCCTCCTGTGGGCGGCGGAAGTCGTGACGGACTTCTTTATGTGTTTTACACGGCCGACCGTTCACTTTTGCGGTGTGCGGTTGTCTGTGTTTGTTTATGTAACAAACACACACGCCCGTTAGTTCGATGCCGGTCTCCTCCGAAAGTTCAAGAAACCTGTTGGACTTCTTGAATGATTTGGAGGAAAAGGTCATGTGGCAACGAAATAATGGACAAGCAAGGGAAGAACTGCAAATCAGATTTACAGGTTACTTAATCCAGGCGGTTAGGCGCACACAGCGGGACTATCTGAGAGCTCTTTGCAAATATGGTGAAAACGAGATACTTACGGAAGTGTTTTGCGCTGTGGGCCAGTCGCTGGAGCAGGAACTGATAGAGCGACTGCCTCTCTGGGAGCAGATCGAGAGCAGTGATCTTCTGAACGCATTGAAAAGGCTGGATGAGCGTGAGCGGTATGTGCTCCTTTCCCGCGTGTTGGATGAACGCTCTTTCGATGTGATCGGCGCGCATCTGGGATTATCGTATAAAGGAACGGCCGCGGTATACTACCGAGCCATTCAAAAGCTGAAGAGGAGCATCAAGGGAGTGAATAATTGTGACATTTGAACAGATGCTGCGGCGAGCCAAGGACGGAGACCATGAGGCAATCACAAGCATTTTGCTCATGTACCAACCTATGCTGCTCAAAAATGCTGTGCTTGATGGCAGGTTGGACGAGGATCTGTACCAGGAGTTGTGTATCACGCTGATGCAGGCTATCAAACTGTTCCGGATTTGAGTTTATGAGGAAGGCTCTGAGAGCGCATTGTCTCAGGGCCTTTCTCGTGAGCTTAAAATAGTTGAGATATAATTTCACTGGGAAGCTATATACAACTAAACAGTAGTGTGTTGTGCCCTGCCAGGTTCGACCTGTGGGAAAAGAATGTTCCTAAATATAAATTAGTTACCAATCAGAAACCATTGAGGCATGCTGTTAATTTATAAAAACCTGTATTTTACTGGCCTATTGGCAACAGGATCTGCCCTGTGTTATACTGGGCTTAATTAAGGAGGTGGAGCCGGCATGAGCCCATTGGAAAAGAAACGAATTGCAGCGGTCAACGCTGCTGATGCTATTACCGCTATTGGAGGCGCGCCAATTTCCAGCTATGCACAGTCATTGTCTGTAAGCTGGGCCCACGGCGAGTTGACAGGCAAACAGATGAAGCAAGCACTTCTGGCGAATCATCGCCGGATCGCGGAACAGGAGCACCAGAGCCATGGTTGACCCATATCTGTATGAAGAATCTCTTGTTTTGAAAAACAAACTGGACATCAAAAATGAGAAAATCCTGGATCGCATCGAGGCTGAGCAGTCCAGAGTAAATATAATGCTTTTGCATGAAAAGGGATTTCAGAATTTTTCACCAGATGGACTGCGGGAAATCCATCGGTTCCTGTTTGGTGACATTTATGAATGGGCTGGCCAGTATCGCATTATCAATATCGAAAAGAAAGAGAAGCTGCTGGCAGGCCGGAGTGTCTGGTACAGCAATAAAGATAGAATAGAAGAAGATCTGAATGATGCTTTTCAGTGGCTGAAAAATGCTCACTGGGAGGGCATTGGTCGAGAACAATTTGTTCATCAAATAACCAGACTCTTCCCGGTGATCTGGCAAGTGCATCCCTTTCGAAAGGGCAATACACGAACTGTCGCAATGATGATCAACTTCTTTGTGGAGTATCACGGATATTATGTGGATCAAGAGTTGATGGCAGCTAATGCCGGCTATGTCCGAGACTCTTTTGTGATGGCATCTCTGGATCAATTTTCAGAATTTGAGCATTTAGAGCGCATTATGCTGGGCGTGGTTTGTGATGAGCCGGTTGACTACAGTGTGGGAAGCCTTGGGAAATCGGTACGGACGTTGGAAAAATACTGAAAGTAGCAGAAGGAACCCCATATGCCGGAGCCACATTGCCGGCGCGAGGAATGAAAGAAGCGCACAGCGGAAGGAGACCCGCTGTGCGCTTGCTTTATTTTGGGCAGGAGTCAGGGATAACAAATTTGCAGCCGTGCCCCCGCATTACTTCGATAATGTCGGTGCCTAATCTCCGTTGGAGCTTAAAAATCGTGCTGAAATCCCAGCCTAACTAGCATCAAAAAAGTCTGTGGCTACAGTTGACCTAGCCGACAGTTTATTAGATAGGCTCCAGAGCACATAAGAAAGGTGATCCATAGGGGCTCAGCCTCATTGCTTGACTTCAACAGCAGCCTTATCGTAATAGTGAACATAGACATTGTAATCCCGAAACCGGGTGATCAAACGAATCCAGATATACAGATGATCGGTCTCAGAATACAGGTTGAATTCCGTTGCATCGTTGGTAGGCTGTGCATAGCGGCAGAACCGCCGCATAGTATCCAGCGTTTTGAAGGCCGGCAGTTTGAACAGGGCACTCTGGAACTCGTCGATTTCTTTTACCAGCTCCGGAGCCGGTTTTTTCTCACGCTCGTCATGCCAGGTTGTCCACCACCGGCACCCGTCATAATCGGAGCGGGAGTAAGCCGCCTCGCTGACAGGTCGCTTGGTGGCCTGCATGGGGGGAGTATAGGTGTGCTGGAACACTTGATCGAAGCCGCAGGTGGTCTTCAGATAGCAGTCACGACTTTTTTTGGGCCTCAACAGCCGCCCCTGCTTAATCGCGTCCCATTCTTCAAGAGGCAAGGGAATATGCGCTGCATCTCGGAGAGCTTCGTCCATCCCGCAGGCCTCACAGATCTGGACATCCACATAGCGGCTAAGGGCGTTTACCATCAAATGGGGAGCCAACGGGGCGCCACACCGCAGACATCTGGGCGGATCTGCGGCGTCACCGTCCGCATAAAGTTTTTTGTCTTTACGCCAGGCTGCTTCTAACAGCCCCTTGGGGTAGAGCAGCAGTTTCATTGTCAAGTCCTCCTTTTTTGAGATTTCTTTTTCTTTCCTGCCTGCTGGCGGATTTCTGCGGTTTCTTTGAAAGTCTGGATAAGGGGATTTTCGTGTCTTGTGTCACTCTGGCGCCGCCGATCTTCTGACCAAGGCGGGTATACAGGAAGTTCCCCTTGATAAAACGAAAGCAGGTTGGTGGCCATATCTTCTTTGCGGCGGTGAATATAGCGTTGCACAGTTTGGGTCTCGCAGTTAATGATTGTGGTCCGCAGCATAATTCCGCGCTGCTCAAAAATATACCGCAAGCAGTGAGCCGGATCTTCGGCTTCAATCCATAATGGGAGCGTATCATCAGAGCCTTGGAGTTTTCGCCATCCGCTGTAATCCGTGTAGTGGAAGTGAGGAACATGATTTGCGAGCCGGCGAAGTGCCAAATACAAGCGTTCATATTGGCGGCCAAGCTCTCCTTTCAATCGCCTGGAATAGTAGGTATAGCCGTCAGGGTCAAGCTTTTTAAGCTTCTTGCTATTAAAGAGATATTCCACATTATCCACTCCATTTTCAGAGCGAATTTGGCCTGTTGGTTCTCCTAGTCCGTTGCGCTTAATCCATGCATAAAACCGTTTGCCAGTGGTCTTTGTGTTGACAAAACCACAGTCCTTCGGCCGCAGACCACCCAGATTTGTGGTGAGAGTGTCCCAGAATATCAACTGCCCGAAATTCTCTTGATAAAGTTTGATAGCGAGGTTGCCTTCCGGGTAGGTGGCAACTTTAATGGTTATGGCATAGTCTGTTCCTTTCATTTTGAATGGTATTGGCTGCATTGCTTTCCTCCAAGCAAAACCGGTGGGCTGCAAAAAGCAACCCACCGGTCGTTGTGTTGTAAGACTGACTCCAGAGTGCAGGATAGGGGAGAGCAGCCTCGTCGTCATTGTTGTTTATGCGCTTTTCCCGCTTTGCTGTGAAGCAAGGTAAGAGGCGTACCCATCCGGATCAAGCTCTTGCAGCCGATCTGCTCGGAAACGGTATTCCGGGTACTCGCAGAACCCGCTGCGCTGTAGGATGCCAGTAGGGACTGCCAGCCCGTTGCGGATGATCCAAACAGGAAAGTCGGGGTCCCCGTTGGTGTCAATGAATGCACAGTCTTTCTGACGCTTGCCGTCCAAATTGACAGTCAGAGATGCCCACGGCTCGGGATAGCCGTCCTCCCAGGCCACCATTTGAATTGCAAGATTGCCGCCGACATAGGAGGTAACTGCGAGCTGGATCTGGTGGGTAGAGCCATACTTCTCATAGGGGAGAAGTGTGGTGGCAGAGTCGGTTTCCGCAGATGTGGGATGATTATCTTCGCTACAACTATCAGCCATTAGCCCCAATTCCCAGCAGATTGTGAGAATGTCTGCCCGGTCTACCCGATAGACAGTTCGTTTTGCATATTTGGGGCGGAAGAGCAATTCGCCGCTTTCAAGGAAAAATCGCCCCTCCTTCCCACCGTAGATATGGCGCCGCCCATCCAGAAGATACTGCATCTTTCGGGCGTCTCTTTCAATTTTTGGGGTGTCATACCAGGTGGAATACTGTACCGCCACATGCAGGTTCGGATGGCTTTTAAATTCCGTATCCAGAAATTCCAGCAGCCGCTCACAAAGCACCCTGCGCTGAGAAACTGTCTGCCGTTCATTGAAGGTCAGCGTAAAATAAGAATAATCTCTGCCAGAGAGTCCACAGCCGTGTGCAGTATTGCTGAAATCGTTGCACCAGAAATAGACTTCCCAACCATCGCTGAGGTAGGGGGCCGGCTCCTCTTCTGTGTAGCCGTAGCAAATGAAATTATGAGCAATGGCAGCCATGATCGGAGCCATAACCGCGTTTCTGTGTTCGGCGGCCTGCCGGAGCTGAACGGTATCCCTGATTCCGGCCGCATGAGCCATTCTGTTTTCTTCCTGCTGCGCTTCCGTATATAAGAACTGCAGGCGCAGAGAATAGATGTCCTCCATTGCATATCCTTTGGCGATCCACTTTGCGTTGGATGGTTTCACATAAGATGTATCATGGTATATGATCATAAAACTGTCCCTCCATAAAAGTGCCCAGCAGATTGCAAGAAAACAATCTGCCGGGCTTTTGACACTTACTCTGAATGAACCAGAAGGGTCTTTTTCTCATAGTCAAAGAGTCAACATTGATGTGCCGTCTTTGTCTTCCCATTTGACGATTTGCCCCTGCTGCTCTTTCAACCGGGCAATATGTTCTTTCCACTCTTTGCGAGCTTTCTCTGCGCGCAGCAGTTCGGCAGTCTGCTGTTCTGGTGTGAGAGCAGAGAAGGCAAACTCACGCTGATCGGACTCCAAATCATAGATGACCCGCCTTGCGATGGACAATGCCAGCTCAGATACGGTGGGGGCGTGTTCCTCAAGAGCCTGCCGGCCGCGGTGGAACAGGTCCATATACGCATGGTACTGTGCTTCGGTGATCAACTCCCAGCCGTAAGCATCCTGGATCTCATTTTCACTGTGGTACTCCATAGCGGCATCGAAATCAGCCTGCCGTGCGGCATTTTCCTTGTCTATGCGGCGCTGAAACTTGGTGCAAACTCGCTCCAATTCTTTG
>UMIN01016948.1_pt1 | contig 15853 bp, 23 predicted proteins | sample 1965811 | NCBI WGS metagenome assembly UMIN01 (sample SAMEA4836123, study PRJEB28245) | human gut metagenome | biome: gut microbiome; material: fecal sample | place: Denmark | collected 2008
ATAAAGTTAACAGTGTTAACATGGGTTATTCTATGATGCCATCTAACCCGCCATTAGAAACTGTAGACTTATAGGTGTGTGTAATTTTAGATACATTCCCTACTGAAATACTTCCTTCATTGTATATACAGTTGTAAAGTACTCCAGTTGTATCTGTTCCGAAACTAAACTTTGCCCCTCGTGATAACGAAGCGGCGTTCCTTGCTTGTACTTTACATCCGTTGTGTAGCTCAATATTGGAATTACCTACAGCTCTAATCCACCCATTTCCAGACTGCCCCTCTGTCATAAATGCGTAGCATCCAGAAAAGTCAACGTTGCTTCCGTCAATCGTTATCTGGTAGTCTCCCGAGTACCTAAATTCGCAATTTTCAAATTGTACGTTAGCACAGTTTTCAACCGTTATCTTTCCCTTGAATTGCACTCCTGTAATTTTTAGGTAATGGCTTCTGTTCTTTATGTGAATATCACCGCGATAGCTTGCAACGTCTAGGGAAATCCCATATATGTGAACAGGTTGAAATGCACTAGCGTAGCTGATTGCGTATTGCAGATAATTAAAAGGTTCCAACTTTGTACCGTTACCCCAGTAATTACTATTTTGTGCCACATACAACCTTTGTTCACCCAGAATTCCAGCAAATCCAATTTCCGTTTTATCCTGCTGTAGCCCTGTTTTCTCAGGCTCAATGTACCAGATTGACCATGAATTATAGTCAGTAAACACAGAGTTGTTTCCGTATTCTAACATATAAATTCTGTTTCCTATGACATTGAATCCCTCAATCTCACGAGCTTCATAGCTGGAATTTAGCATATATTCAGCTTTTAAATTACCGTATAAATCCCATATCTGAATCCAGTTACGGTTATAGTCATATGCCGCATCTTGGTCAAACCAACCCATATAAATATTGCCCTTGTAGTATGCTATTCCATTGCATCCTGTTATAGTTCCACCAGATGGTCGTGACATAGGGAAAGAACGAACAGCTGTAAATGATGGTGCTGTAGACGTACCTGTCATTTGGCAAATGTATATATTGTTGTCTTCTGTTTGAACCACAATATGCCCAGTTCTTCCTATTTTATTTGCGATATTTATTTGAGAATTAACGCCATTAACGATAACTGTGTTTGTTACGTTGTTATAAGCATCATAAGTCAATAAATTATTTCCATTGATAGGACAAACCAGATAGACATAATCTCCATTGTTAGACCGCAAAGTAGGCATCCAAGTAAGCGAGTTTCCATGACCCCATGCTTCTGTTTGTGCTGTTGTATTGTTCAGAAAATTGTCGTACCGTTTTAAGGTGACAACCCCAGTGCTTGAATTTCTATTTACTGCATATACTTTTGCTGTATATGGGTCACCATCCTGTTCAAAACACCATCCCTGAAAACTATTTCCATCACTAGGCTTTTCTGTCTGTTTGTACAATGTCATGGACGGGGAGCCATAGTTGATAGGTGTATATTTCAGAATCATACTGTTTGGGTTTTCATCAGCTGATTGCGCATCACAGATTACTTTTTCTGTGCACACAAACAACTTAGACAGGTTGTAAGTTCCTTTAGGTATATACACATAATCATACGAATTTAGCATCGTTAGAATCTGGTCGAATACTGCTTGGGCGGATGTACTTCCAGTGGGGTCTGCCCCACCATCTGTAACTACATTCCAAACACGAGCACTTGCTTTATTAGTCAGTTTGTTTGCCGTATCTGTTATAACATTTTGAATCTGGTTTCTTGCGGTAGCATCCTTTAAAGGGTATGTTCCAGATTGGACTTCCAGATTCGCTACTTCTTGTGCCATAGTTTATCACCTCTATTTCTTCCCAAACACAAATGACAGAGTTTCTGTCTCTGGTTTGTAAATCGCATTGATTGTCAGCTCTCCATTTTCGAGCATCTGATTTAGTATCTCCTGTGCGTACTGCTTTAATGTTGTCTTCAACCACTGTTCTAAATCGTTCAGCCATTCGATAATCTGATTGTTATTTTTAACCAGCTCATTTATTTTATACTGTATTTTAAGTAGTTTCTGATAGCTGTCTAAATCATCATCAAAGTAAAGTGGAAGTACAAACGTACAGTAGAAATGTGTATAGCCTATAGGCTGTGGTATTTGTGCCATAGTATCACCCCCTTTAGTAAACTAGCATAAACAATTCACGTAGTTCATTGAATATCATTTCATCAACGTTGCGTAGTGATTCGTAATATTCCATCAGTAATCCCTGTTGTGAGCGACTAGAGAAGCCTGTGTTGTTGTGCTCGTAAGTTTCTGTGTTGTCGCTTTTGGCATTGGCTGTTTGTGAAGCTTTCTGTGCGGAAGTTGCGGTGCCATCGTTTTGTGTTGAATTTGTTGCGTAGTCTCCACCATGCAAAGTGGTTTGTGGTAAGTCAGAGTACACTTGCTGATTTTGGCTAGTGTCGTTTTGGGTTACATCCCCTTGCGTGCTGGAATTGCTCGTAAGGTTATTTGTACGTGTGTATGTTTCGTGCATTTGTGTATCAATCAATGGGTCGTACTTTATAGCAACGGCTTCATACATTTTGTTGTATACTGGCATGATAAGGTTTAACTTCTCACGGAGCTGGAATTTCCAAGCTCCTATGGAAGTTATATTTATTTCATGAAAGTAAAAATGTCTTATCAGTTTTTCCTCAAATTCCGTTCGGTATGCTTCTGAATATATCGGGAAATCGAAATTGAATATCTGTGGTAGCGCAATAGCTATTTTCTGGTCGGTTGAAATTTCTGGTGTTTCTTGTGAATAGCTTTCAACTATCCATCGTACACTAATCGTGTATTGGTTTCTATCATCAAATATCATATTCCAGCTCACTTTCTACGTACCCATCAATTTCCTGCCCGTCAAGTTCTTGAGCGGCAGATGGATTGAAAGCACGGTTTACCAAAGTATCCAGATTACTTCTGAATATAACATCAATATTTTGTCCGAACATTTTGTTGATTTCCTTGCAAGCCTGTCTCCTTATGGATAACCCGCTATTACGGTACATTTCGATTGCTCCACCCGCTCCGTTGACCTCATCCTCTGTTCTTCTTTCTCTTTTGTCCGTATTAGTATTCTCGATTCCTAACGCTGTTAAAGCATCATTCCAAATTGCTTGATACATAAACCAAAGTTTGTCTGCTACATATGGGGCTTCCGTGCTGATGGACTGGAAAGCTTCTTTAAAGTCTATTCCTTGGCTTTTGTCCGTCAGAATCACAGGTACGTTCCCATCATATTGTTCGTATGCTTCATTGATTGACTGCCTGTTAGCTATAGTCGTTGACATTGCTACAGGTGTCTTTTGGGCATTTATGTTTACATCAATAGCGCGTAGGATGTTAGTCAGTCTCCTAGCGTACAGGTCTATCGTCATTATCGTAGGCTTACGAAGATAGTTGTTGAATATAAACACGCTATCAAGGTCTGTCCTTACATCGAAGTAATCAGAAGTAACTGAATACGGGTAACGTCTTGTAGGTGTACGGTATATGTCTAGCTCGCCATCGAACATACATGGAAGAGTGATATCCCCTAGTACTTCGTCGTGGAAGTATAAAGCGTATCCTTTGTACATAAGGGTCAGCTCTAGGAATCGTTCGTCGATTGTGTCTGGAAGATTTATCCATTCATAACAGTTCATGCATAGCATGGAAAGTCTCCCGAAGATATCTGCATAGGTGGCATCGTTATTTAACATTGCCTTTATTTTTCTTCTTTTGCTACTCATTATTTGTTACTCCTTTCATAATCTCCCACAAAGTCTCCATGCCAGAATGTAATGCCGTTGTTAAGGGTAGCCTTTATTTTGGTTATATCCCCAAAAGGCACACTCCCTGTTACAGTAGCTGATATTGTCTTAACGTAATTCCAGCTTGGTCTTCCTGTGATATTTGGTACCTTGAGTCGGTTTGTCTTATAACCAAATCGGTCAAAGAAATCATCAATACGTTGTGCAAATTCTGAACGTATCGTGGCGGCGCAATACTTAGGAGATAAGTCATTGTTCGCCATAAGTGTCGTGGATGAATTTGTACCCGAGTAAGTAGGCGGTAACGCCTTTTTGATGGACACTTCACGGAATGCATCGAATGTCGTTGCGAGCATACTTCCTACGGCAACGCCAACGCCAAGCGGATTTCCAGACATTGCCGAGCCGATTGCTCCAACTGCTTCACCGACCAGACTGTTACCAAAGTTGAATGCTGTTCCCACAACACCACCGTTCTGAGCTAGCCACGCCTTGTAGGTGTCTATGTTGAATGAACATTGAGGGAAGCCAGTTGTACACATTTTGTATAAGTCTTTGCCATTTCCTCTATACCCATTTGGTGAGATATAAATAGATGGGTTAGGGGACACATCCCATTCCAATTCGAATGTAGGAGCTGATGGGTCATTGAAGTATTCATACTGGTATTCACAAGAGCTACCTGCACCATCAAATGCAATAAGTTTTACATATGGGTCAGTGTACAATTTGTTGTTTCTCGGCGTGTATCCATCAATGGTCGTAGGTCTAGCTGGGGCATTGTCTGTCAATGTGCCATTGTTTATCATAGCTCCCCAAGCCATAAAGATACTAACGATACCATCTACTTTGTTTCCGTCGGTCAACTTCTTTAGGTATTCATTCACCGCTGTTACACCAGCAGTGGAAGCATCAAACCAATGGTATCCGCATCCCTGATATATACCGTGAATGATGTCGCCACCATCGTAGCTTGTACCGTCCAATCCTACAGTGCTAGCCACGCATATACGCTTGACATCACGGATTTTGGATTGCTGTACAGCATTATATTTGTACTCTCCGTATTCCAAACCCTCAGGTACTAGGTTCGCGCCTATTGTGTCATTGGCTATGTGTTCACGTTCAACCATGCACTCTTTTATTGTAAAATCAAAATACCATGTCTGCCACACATCCAATTCAAACGTTATATTACTTGTGTTGATGTTGATAAAATCAATAGCAGTTATAAATGCGTAAAACCATTTGTTACCAAAGTTCTTGTTTTGAAACATCAGATAGTTACAGTCATACAACGAATCAGCCACCAAATCCACGGCAATCTGGTTCTGCATGCGTACAGGTGTCATGTTTAATTTATTGTACTTTGTCTTTTCAGAAAAGTACGTATACTGAGCACTAGCGCTAGCAAATGTGAGGGTGTCCGTATAACTGCTATCTAATGGTACGCCGCTCAAGATGCGTACATTCGTGAGCGGCGATATCGTTGTGATAAAATCCATTAAGCTGGGATTGTAATTGTTGCCGTGTCTTTCTTAGTGCTGTCCAATGCTGATATAGCCGTTACTGTCAATTCTGTATTAGCTTCATCGCCAGCAATGTATAACAACCCAGTAGAGGAAATAGTGGAAGTAGTTGCGCTTGTGCCTGATACTGTCCATACTACCGACTTGTCAGCGAATCCCTCTGTTACGACTGTAGCTGTCATTTGCAGGGTTGCTCCCTTGCTCAGCGTTGCAGTTTTAGGAGATACGGTTACACTTGTCACGCTGGATGTCTGGTCAGTGTACATCATTGCATTATTGAATGGTGACACGCTGAAAATCTTCCACACGTGATAAATGTTTTGCCAGTACATACCCTCTGGGTTATAGATTTCCTTGTAGGTCATAAGAACATCGAAAATCATAAACCAGTTCTTATCGAACGTTACGGCAGGAATAGACCCTAACAGAGTAAGCTGTTCGTCTGTGAATCTTGTGTACTCTGGGTCATTGCCTAACAGCTTGTCCAGTCTGTCTAGGTCAAAGATATCAAACCCATCAATCATAATGTGTCGTGCTTCGATTTCCGCTTTGTCCATATTGAATGCGGATGCCAGAACGTTGAAGTTGTTAAGTGCTCCGAATTTAGCTGATGTCATAAGAATCAAATCTTCCGGTCTGCTGAATGTCGTTACTTTTGCGATGTTATATTTGTTACTAGGGAAACGGAACATATAGGAAGCTTCTGCCATCGTAGTGGCAACTTCTTTGACCGTATCCGCTGTAACTGCTGGAATCTGTGTTGACTTGATGAAGCCGCCCAGAATCATTTTTGCAATCAGGTATTTTGTAGTCAGGAATTCGTCATACTCTGCCCCGCTGTACAGAGATTCGTATAACCCACCAATAAGGTCATATACTCCCTCAGGAGATAAGAACGCCTGTCTCAGGTTCTCTTCACTGATTGACTTCTTGTAAAACTTTTCGTAATTCAGCGTATGGAAAGCTGTATAGACGTCACCAGTCTCCAATTTGAACACGTTAGTCTGTGCTTCTACGATGTTGTAATCGTGCGGTTCAGCCATAGCAACGAAGATTTCCTCTACTTTCTCACCAAACGTCATTAGCCCTCGCTTCAATACTTTCAAGCTTGAACGATAAGCTTTTGATGTCAGCAAGACCATACCGATTCGGTTTGCCAGACTAGAATATAACTGGTTTGGATAAGCTGGATTGTTCATCACCACTTCTCCGATTGCCGCTAAGTTAGTTCCATCAGCTAATGCTTTTGGGACGTCCTGAGCGTATGCACCGCCAATGTCAGCTCTCGCCGCATTCAGAATCTGTGCCGTGTTTGCTTCTAAGTTTTTTACTGTAGGTATTTTTGGCATTTTAATCACTCTCCTTATTTAAATAGGTCATTGTATGTTACCTCGTTTACGCCTTCGCCGCCATCGTCTCGCCCTCGTTCCAAATCGTTGCGCATGTCGTCGAGGTTTTCCTCTTTGATACGCCCCATGAAACGGTCGATATATCTTTCTTTTAAGTCTCTATATTTTGCTTCCCAGTCAATGACGTTTTCTTCTGGTGTGTCGATTACATCATTCTCCTTATCGTCCTGCACTACATCGTCAGAGCCATCTTTCGTTCCGTCTGTTTCTACTTCACGAGCAACCCATTCATATTCTTTGTTCTCTCCATCATAAGTTTCACCGTAGCGTGCGAGCATTCCCTCGCGTTCGTCTAGTTCATCCTTAAGCCGACGGAAGTCTTCTTCCATGTCTGAGGTAAGCTCTCCGCTGTTCATGAGGCGTGTAAGCAATTCTTCATACGCTAATCTTGTTCTCATTATCTTATTCTCCTTTTCAAATAATATATCCAAGGCAGTTTATTTCCCTTAATGAAAGGTGGTCTACTTCCACATGGGATATAGATAAAACCCTGAAATGTTAGCCCTGCCATACTGTAATCAGGCGGTAGGTTGTAGGTGATGAAATATTCTGCCCCATAGTTACTGTTGCTTGTTACGATACTGCCGTCGCTGTTGATAACCTCAACGACTCCGACATGTCCAGTTCCTACGATACCGCCGCTATAACATATGATAGCCCCTAGCTTCGCTGTACTACCTCTTGAGTAACCGTCCTGCGTGTATCCGAACCACTGGTCAGCGTTTCCTAAAGATAGGGTGGGCTTTTTACCCATTATCTCGTAGGCTCGACCCCACGCATAACAAGTACAGTTCGGCAATCCATAGCCCGCTAGGTAAAAAGGATTTTCCGAATACCAGTATGGGTTATTCATCATACCGTTATCGGTAAGACGGGGCGTGAATACGCACCCGCCACCGATGTAGTCATACCACGTTAGCGCATCAGCCATTCGTTTTTCATAATGGTTTGTGGATGGGTCATAGCTAGGTCTCTCATATCCAACCATGAACAGAACGGCTAGCTTGTCTGCAGTCCAGCCCATAGAATTAGACAAAAACTGACTGCCTGTAATGCCTATCATGTCGCCGGTAGCTCCGCTATTGTAATACGGTTGAATGAATGCTTCGGTCGTGTACCACTCCGCCACACCGCTTACATTCCGTATTTCCTGTGGAATAACCTTAAGTTGCACATCACCACTGGTATAAGGTGAAAGCCCGAGGGTGGCACAGTGTTCTTGAAGAACGCTTTTTGGTGTCCACTGCACAAGACCGTATCCACCCCCGCCCCCTTCTTCCTCTCGTCCAGGGTTCACGCTACTTTCATTTTGCATGTTGCCAAGTATGGCGGCAATCGTTGCATTATCAAAGCCCATGTCTTGATAAGTGGATATAACGATATCAGCATTGTTTTCCATTTCCTGCTGATTCAGCCCACCCGCTCGTGATATCCAAGACATATTACTTTTTTAGGTTTGACTTTGCAAAGGCTTCTGTGCCACCTGTTGGGTAAGACACAACAACCCTATCGCCGCTAATCTCAATAACATCCAGTTTCATACCTTTTACATCCGCAATGAGCTTTACACCATCATAGTTGACTGCTTCTTTGGGGGATACCTTGTCACCGACCTTGATTTCTGTAGTAGGCTTCTGGCTGTTCCCTTTGTGCAAGCCCTTGAGCAAGGTTGGATAATCGTAATATGCGACATCCAAGTCCAGAGGGTCGCCTCTGTACTGCCACATGCCGCAAGGGATTGACGGTTCAGAAACACCCCATTCTGCCAACCATAAGTCAACCGACTTCAATCGTGCTTCGTTCACAGCTTTTAACTGGTTGTAAAAAGACCTGTTACAATATAGGAGCAAATAAGTTTTGCACTCCTGCTCGACTACTTCTTTCCAAGCCTTTAATACTTCCATTTCGCTAGCGTACGTGATGCCGTTGTTCTTTTTCCAATTTGCGCCATCGTCCCACTCTAAATCCAGAGCAATAGGATATGTGTTCCCATATCGGGAAATTAGGTTCATACACTTGTGGGCTTCGTCTTTTGCTTCTTTGTAGTTACGCGCGTAGCTAAAGTGATAAAAGCCGTATGGTTTACCATGCTTTTTGCACAACTTTACATTGTCTTCGAGTTTTTTGTCAATAGCAAAGTGCCCCCAAGAGGAACGAATCATTACAAAGTCCGCCCCTTTGATTGCCGTTTCGGCGTTGCCGTTGTGTTCTGAAATATCAATTCCTTTTTTACTCATAGTCATTCACCTTTCTTCATAGTTTCTTTCAGCGCTATAAGCGCTTGCGTGTTGTTGTTAATCGCTTCTGTAACTTCAAGCATCTCCTTCGTATGCTGTTCGTTCAGTGTCTTAACATCCTCACGGTTCTTGTCTGTCTGGTACTTGACATACCACGCCATAGCACCACACATCACAATAGGGAATCCAACTGTCGTTATTGCTTGTAACCACGCATCCATGGTTATCACCACCTTTCAACTGTACTATATCACATTACAAATACATTTTCAAGACATTTAGGAAAATTTCTTTACATTTGTAATTTTCAAAGTATAGACAGCTGTTTTGGTAGTACTTGACAGCAACATCCACCATTGATCCGTGTTTGCTTTTAACTAGCATCGTGTTTTCGTTATGCCCATCCACGGTAAGAGCATAAATCAATTTGCATTGTGGGTCGACATCCTCTGATATCCACATCTTACCAAGCTTATAGGATATCCACGCGCCCATGGTCTGTTCGTCATAAATAAATGTAAAGAACGGCACACACTGTTCTTTCTTTCCAATAAAACCGGCTTTCTCCGCCTGAAACTTGTTGTGCAATGAGAATGACCCATAAGCTGTACCGCTTATCAAATTACCGACGGCGGTCTGTTCACGATACTTTATAAATTCTTCATCAGCCGCTAGATATATCATTGCCCTACCATCCTTTGACTTGCTTACATTCTTGCCATATGGTTTTTCAACCCCATAATATAAGGCATAAGGATTGTATATCGTGGTGGCATTACCCAGCAGGTAAACTTCCACCTTCTCACGGTTACGAAAAACTGTATCTATCAATCCGCTTAATAGGATGGGTTCTTGTTTTAAGTATCTTTCAGTCTGCCCCTCTTCAATTAAAAATTCATCGAACATTATCGCATCAACGTCGGGAAAGGATGCCCGCTTAAAGTCTTTAGCTAGTGATAGGGGGATGAAGTAACACATTTGTTCTTCACCATAGTATGCGCCTTTTGATTCACACCTTATATCCTCATCAAACAGCATCGCATCATTTATATCCTCGAATATATTCGTAGTTCCTAGTATGCGCTTCATTTGGCTGTCCGTCCTAAACACATATACAAATTTACGTTGGCGTTTTACAAACCTATTTATCAAATGCTTCTTGACCCCGAAGCTCTTTCCACAACCTCGCACGCCTAACACCATCATGATAGGGACGTTGTGGGAAAGCACGCTATTTATATCAAGCCATTTTGGTTCTGCCATTTAATCACCTCTTTTACAAAAATAAAAGCAAAGCTAATACAGTTTGTCATAGCATTACCAGTGCGACGGCATCAGGCAGGTGCTAACCTGTGGTATCCCAACCCGTATGACAATTCAACCATAATAACCTTGCGGTATTATTGTAGCATGTTACGGCTGAATTGTAAATACCTTTTTTACTAATGTTATTCCATTCTTGGTCATTACAGGCATAAGTTTGCCGTCAAACCAGTTCGTAGGTCTAAAATTTTCATACGTTACGTGACGATAACAATTTTTAGGCATCCCTGCACAAGTAATATTGAGTATCCGTAAATCACCATCAACCTCATAAAACTGCCATGGCTCCGCCTTTTCTGCTTGTATCATGGATTCCATTGTTTCACGTGAAACACTTTCTTCCTCTATATAGGTCTTGGCGCGAATAAAGTAACCTCTTACCCACGTCTTCTCCAAGTCCCACCAACCAAGCTTAGTGGAGTCGATGTCAAGATTATCTGGTAATTCTGTGCCTGCTAAATGTAGGCTATCTGTATCCATATAAATAAACCTGTCATAATTCTTCTGAGCAGAACGTAAAGCTTTGTCACGCCCATAGCTGGTAATGAAAGAAACTACAGGCACATAGATACTGTCACGCTGTTCTACTTCGCCCAGTTTGAAACGTAACTTTTCGTCATAGTATGGTATTTTCTCCTGTACCTCAGGTCGTAATCCGAATTTGCCCGACAGGGAATTCATCATATCTTTAGCAATCTGCCGTAAACCTTTGTTTCCATCCTTGGTAGCCTGTGCCTTTATCGCATACCACTTGTCAATGTACTCCTTGAACATATTTTTTGATTGCATAAACTTATACCCGCTTATCCAAGATACGTTGTATACGTTGTAGTGGTCTAAAAATAATTTCAAGTCAACGCTGGTAAGGGTAAGCTCAACGATGTTACCGTCGGATGATTCTAAAAAGTCCGTACCTCTAAACAACCCCGAATGCTTTAGTTGTATTGTTGGGATGTATCCCTCTTTCAATTCAAAGCTACAGGATAACTTTTGTATATACAATGGATATAACTTATCCTGTCTATACTTCCCTGTATAATATATCGGCTCGCCAAATGGCAAGTACATTTCATACATCGCCCAAGGGTACATACTATTCACATCCAGCGTTATCCCACAACCTATTTCCTGATTCGCAAAAATCTTGTGCACCTGAGTTGCACCGCCTTTATATGACTTCCGACAAAAGGCATCTATTTCAGGTGGCAACACAGGAAACCAGCGCTTAAAATTCTTCTTGCCGATAATCTCCTTGTAGTCCCACAACGCATTACTCCCCTGTGTTATCTTAGTCAACCCCTCGGTAAACAAAATATGCAAGGCTTGTGACATGATAGCGACATCCGCGTGTTGATATTCCCATTCCTCATCGGTTGGTATATACCCCTCTGGTCTAGGCTTATCATAGTCAATTCCCAGCTTGCGGAATGTTAGACCATAAGCTTTAGCTATCTGTTCAACGCTTAGACGTATCAATTTCAAGCTATCGTAAAATGTCGTGGTAGTATCGCCAAAACAAACAGTAACGGAATAAAACTGTCCCATGTTTGATATAAGAGTAGAAAATTCATGCTTCTTTAAAGACCTGTTATTTGACCAACTGTAACCATGTGTCAATAGGTAGGACAGTATATAACTACTATCAAACTTTAGATTGTGAAAATAAATTATTCTATCTTCCCACGAGCAGTATTCGATAAAACTTTCAATGTCTATCCCTCTGCAAAAATTGTCAGGGTCTCCAACTACACAACTTTCCCATGACCAAACATGTGCAGTTTCTGGGTCAGTGGTGGTCTCGAAATCAGCGGTGTAGCGTATCACGAGAACCTCTGCTTATTCTTGCTCCACCAACCTTCCCACTGCTCCATTATCATTTCGTATCGTTCGCCTATCTCATTCGGGTTATACATTGCGGTGATTGTTAAAAAGTAATTTTCAAACCTCGCTTGAGAAACAGCAGCAGGAGATAGCCCCCTAACAAAATCATACAAGGGGTCGCCTTCTCCGGCTCCTAGTTCTTTCCGCATTGCGCCTAAATACTGCCAATAGTAGTTTTCATCAATAACTTCTGGGTGTTGCACTCTCCGCAACTGCTTCTCCATTGATTCAACAAACCTGTCAAAATTACCTTGCTCCATTTGTTTAAAATTAAAAGGTCTTATAAAGAAGTTAGTTTCTGCTATCTCGCGCCTAGCTGTGTTTTCTCCTGAAACCTTATCAAAATAATTCTTGATACGCTTGTTCGTTGTATTCGTCAAGATACGAGCTTCTTTTATCTCATACTTGGTACGTAATTCGCCTGCCCCAGAATCCTGTAATTCAAACGCGCCTTTCTGATGGATTCTTTTTAAACTGTTCAAGATGCGGTTATAGTCTGCTCTTGTGCTTATCTTAGCCCGCACTTCCTCGTACGTCACCTGTCTAGGAGCAAACATCGCCAGCTCTGGCTGTTTGTTCAGTTCTCTTGTGATTCTACCATTATATGATGCAATAACTTTCTGCAAGTTACGCCTATCGGCATACTTCCATCTTATAGCCATTAAATCACCCCCCTTATTAAATAAGGGGCTTATGCCCCTTATGATTATTTAGCTAAACCAATGTGGTAGTAACGTTTCTGTGCCTTATCTTCCTGCTTGATTACTACCTTAATCGGTTTCTCTTTTGTCGGATATCCTACAAAACTAAAGAGTTTCTGTAAATCCCCGAAAATGCAAATGCTACCAGTTGCATAGCTTTCACCTTTATCCGTAAAAAGAATACAACGCGGGAATACTTTTTCTTCACCTGTTTTGTCGTCGATTGTTCTTGCTGTGTCACAATATACTGCTGTAAGCTTAAATGGCATATTGATTACTTCAGACAGCTTCTTGTCTGGCTGTGTGATAGCAGAGAAGAAATGAATCTTGTCGTCCTCTGTCTCCATTACGTAGTTCGTCCACATTGAACCCTCTACACTTTGAGCGTGTGCTAACTGCATTGCAAATGATTCTTCTGATAATTCAACTACTGCTGGCATGTTGTTTGTGTTTTCCATTTTAATTTTCTCCTTTAATGTTATTCTACGATTGTTGCATGTGCGATAAATTCACTCAACGGGCATTTCATCAATACTTCCGTTGTCTTGCTGTCCACTACGATAACGTTCTCGTTCGTAATTTTGTTGCGAATCAAGTAACGTCTTGCGGCATGGCTGTTCAGCGCCAGACCCTCAACGGTGTGCGCTCCCTGTACCATCTGACCGTTTTCATCCATCTGCATAAACGCGATGTTCGTATACGGGACTTTTTTTGTGATAAACTTTGTCATGTTTTCACCACCTTTCGCTTTCGCACTTTAAGAATACCAAAACAATATGTGATAAATATGTTAATTTTGTGTGAGAATATGTGAACGATAAATTATGTGATTTTAAGAAAATGCATTTTAGCCGTTGACAGAACAGCAAAATGGGTGTATACTATAGTTGCATCATAAAGGTAACCCCTTAAGGAGAGAAGAAATGGAAACACTTAAGAACGTAGCATTTGACATCATGACAAAAGAGAACGCCGACAATATTATAGTTCAGTACAGAGGCATCGTTATTATGGTTGGGGCGCCACAGGAAATCTTCACAGTAAGCTATCCCTCTATGTTAGTTAGAAGCATCAATCGAGTATGTCCAACGATTCCCCTTATTGAAATTGAAATCAGGGAGGAAAAATAAAATGAAAAATTACACAACCATTAACAAAATCTTGACCGAGCTAATTGTAACTAGACCAGAGGGATTCGTAAGCGTAGCGTATGGTAATACTAATATTATAATTGATATGCCATTGAGAATTTATCATACATTAACAAGCGATATGTTGATTGAGCCAGCTACGTTAGAGGGTTGGGTAATCAGAATTAAGGAGGGTGAACTATAATGAAAATAAATCTACCAGATTTAGCTTATACAATTATGAAAAACGACAAAGCTGATAAGCTTTTAATTAAATGGAAAGACACAGTTATTCTCGTAGGAACACCAAACGATGTATTCTGGATGGCGCAATCCTGTTTAGTAGTAACCACGGTTAAGTACCGCAACCGTGTGTATATCATCAATGTTGAAATTGAAGAAAGGGTGAGCGGGATATGATAAACGAAAACTCTATGGAATTATTTAATATAATACTTAAAAGAAAATGTACTATAGAATTAGTAGAAATAACACCCACAATGGTGATAATGAAAGTTGGCATAGCTGGCTATGGCAATCATGAATTTCATGTTCATAATTCATCATTCAAAACCCTTACACCAAAAGAACTTGCAATAAACATTGTATATAAAACATCAAAGGTGGTGTTGAAATGAAGCTAATAAAATATACAGCGCTATTCATCGCCGAAACAGGAGCTATCATCCTGTTTCTGGCATGGTGGTGGAGATAGAAAGGTGGTGATACAATGAAGTCAACCACAGACATTAAATGCGGGTTAAGGGCAAGAATTGAAGGCTTGGAAATGATGCTTGATATGTATGAAAAAGATAACCCATTGCGCCACAACTTGATGATTCGCATAGACGAATGTAACAGACTAATGAGGATACTCACGGTTTTGGAAGTTGAAAAGGAGAATGAAAATGAATTGGCAAGATGATATTACAGAAATTGCAAGACTGAAAGAAAAGGTAAAGAAGCTAGAAGTAGCTTTGAATTATGCAAATACGCACTTAGAAGCAGAACGCAATTATCGGGAAAGACTGGAAGAAGAATTTACTGAACTTAACTTGAATTATGCTTTCTATATAGAAGAGTATGAAAAAACAAAAAGCGTAATTTTAAGAAATAAAACACTTGAGCAACGGTTATCGAAGCAAAGAGAAATTATTAAACTGGCTTTAAATAAACTTTACGGGAAGGGTGATAATAATGGAAATTATATGTGCCGCAATTGTCAGCTGTGTAGGGATATTTGCTATTACATGTATTGCGATACTGACAGTGTGGAAAGGTGATGAAAGATGAAACGCATTGACGTTGAACGCAAAGCGATTGATATTTGTAATCAGTTGGATAGTAAACATTCATTACTAGCTAATTATATGGTTACCGATAACAATAACATCATTTTTCACACAAGACACAGGCGAATTTCAGAGTATGTGTGTGCCAGCGAAATTATGTTGGATGATTTCATGATTATGCATAAAGAGGATTGTGTGTGGCAAATATCTAAACATCACACCGATGAATTGTTAAGATGGATGAATTTAAAATAAAGGAGAATGAAAATGTTCGGTAAAGATGAATTAAATTACATTAAAAATAAAATTAAGAATACTTTCCCTTATTTGAAAAAAGTTGGAGTATTAAAAGTAAGTCACCGTATAGATACTGGTTTAGTATACTTAAGGATATCTATATTGTGCGACTCCATAATCTTCAATGACAGCTCAATTAAAACATTCAATATTGAAATAAACCCAAACAATCTTGTGTTAGCTGCTGATGAGGTTGTCAATATAACTGCTAAAGAGATTGCTACGAATATTGGCATCATAGAATAACCCATGTTAACACTGTTAACTTTAT
>UMIN01056027.1_pt1 | contig 15811 bp, 13 predicted proteins | sample 1965811 | NCBI WGS metagenome assembly UMIN01 (sample SAMEA4836123, study PRJEB28245) | human gut metagenome | biome: gut microbiome; material: fecal sample | place: Denmark | collected 2008
CGCCAGACGGGCCGCCTGCTGGGGAGACACAAATTTACTTTTATAGTCAGAAAACATGGTTTTCCTCCTTCTTTCTCAAACTAGTACCATTATACCGGTCTTACTAGAAAAGGGCAAGGGCAGGCATATTCCACCTTCGTATTCGTATGGCCTGTGCTTGCTGCATACACGTTCATATCTCTTTTTGACATAATAAAGCACCCCATTGGTTCTGTTGAACCAATGGGGTGCTCCTTATCTTATCTATTTCATTTCTATCCCGGTGTTTCCATTCAGTTACTTCAAAGTCATTCGTTTAATAGGTCCCAAATCGTACCCGGGTAGGATGTAAAACCTGTAATTTCATTTGGGTTGTTCAGAAAGGCCTGCGCATAGGCGATATGGACTGCGACGCCGGTTTTCAGCTGAGACTCGTCCACGTCAAATTTGGCAGTATGGTGTCCAGCCCCCGTCCCCAAAGCCGGATCGTACACCCCCAAATTCAGGTACATACCCGGCCAGAAATTCATGAGATAGGAAAACGACTCCGAGCCAAATTTCAAGGGACCCGGTATAACGCGCTCCGGCCCAAATTGTTCTGTCAGTGCACGTTCTGCTATGTGATAGCAATCCTGGTTATTGACCAGAGGCACTGCAATGCAATCAAACTGATTGTAAAGGACCTGACACTCAAACGCTGCTGCAATGTGGTCGATCATACGGCGCATAGCTTTGGAAAACGGGCGATAAGCATGCTCCAGGTCGAAGAAGCGAACATTTCCTGCAAAATTCAGCGTCCGCCCGATAATGTTGGGCCGCTGGGACTCAGTCACCACTTTGCAGATGGAAAAGGTAAGTGCGCTGCTGGGGTCCACCATACGCATCCTGATCTTGTCCAAAGCTGTCTGGATCGTGTGGAAACAATCCACAGGATTGTTGGACCAATCCGGCCTGGAACCATGTCCATCCTTTCCTACTAGGGTGATGTCAAACATCAATCCGCCGGCCATTAAGGGTCCGCTGCGGATTGCAAACTTTCCTGTGGGAATTTCATTATTTAAATGTAGTCCCCAGATACCATCAATATTCCACTGGTTTTTCTGGAGGTAGTCGATCAAATAACGAATATTTCCCCCGCCTTCCTCCCCACGCTCAAACATGAGGATAATTCGCCCAGGGAAATCTCGATGCTTGGCAAGAATTTTTCCCGCAGTGACCAACATAGCCGCGTGACAGTCATGACCACATACGTGCCCCACGCCCGGCACCTGGCTGACGCAATTTTTCTCTTTCAAAAGATTACAGGGATCTTCCTGAACCGGCAGTGCATCTACATCCGCCCGCAAAAGCACCGTCTTGCCGGGGGCATTTCCTTCTACAACCGCCAGGACCCCGCCGTTTTCCACCTCAATGGGGGAAAGTCCGGCCTGCCTTAGTTCCTCACAGATGCGGGCAATCGTCCGCACTTCCTGGCCGGACAGTTCAGGATGCCGGTGAAAATCTCGCCGCAGGGCGATGCAGAAGTCCTCCCATTCCACAGATGCACGCGAAATTTCCTCTTTGGTCATCATAGAAACGCAGCACTCCTTTTTATCATCTCAAAAATTTATTTGCTCTGGTACGATGCGATTGGATTTCTCAGTAGTTGTACACCGCCCTATTACGCTTTAAGAAAAAAACAGTGAGGAACAAGCTGCAACATTCCGCGGCGGGTACAGCAAGCCAGACGCCGTCTGCATTCAATCCCAGCCTTGGGAGCAGAACCATAAAGCCGATGAGAAAAACAAACGTATTCAAAAAAGCCATCAGGGCAGACAGCTTTCCATTGTTCAATGCAGAAAACAGCGTTGCCGAGAAGGTGTTCACACCATTGAACAAATAGCTGAACGAAAACAAGAAAATCCCATGGCGAGCCAAAGAAGCCAAGTATGGCTCCTCGGAGGCAAAGAGTAAAACGATCCAATCTGCGGCAAAAATAGAGATACCAAATACCAGCGCCGATCCGACCAAAACCGCTGCCAAGGAGGTTCGGAACAGCAATTTAACCTGAGAAAAGTCCTGCCTGCCAAAGTTATAGCTGATTAGGGGGGCCACCCCGCTGGAGTATCCGGAAAGGAACGAATTGAACAGAAAACGCACATAGAGAACGATGGTAGCTGCAGCAATTCCAGTTTCCCCCAGATAGAGGATGATAATCCGGTTATATAGCCACGTTACAGTAGCTCCTGCCAGATTGATGATCATGCTGGCCACTCCGTTGATGATACTTTCCCGTAAAGAAGTCATGCGAGCACGGGGGCGCGTAAAGTGGAGCAACCCCTTTTTGTTGATGGAAAACCACACCAAGCCCACGATAGCAGGAATGGAATATCCAATACCGGTCGCCAGGGCAGCCCCCCGGATTCCCAATGTGAAAGTGACCATGAAGACGTAGTCCAAAATCACATTGGAGACCCCGCCAAGCACCACACAAAGCAAGCCCAAGCTCGGTGCACCTGCCGTGACAAAAAAGTACTGAAATTGTACCTGCAGCAAGCAAGGCACAGTAAACAGAGCCAGAGTCTGATAATAGTCCAGCGCGATGGGGTACAGATTTTCGGTTGCTCCCAACAGCATCAGGATCGGACGGGCAAAAATCAACACCAAGGCCATGACGACCAACCCAAAAACAATCGTGAGCAAAACAAGAAACGACAGGTCCTCCCGCGCTTCCTGCAGCTTATTCTCCCCCAACTTTCGAGAAATCACAACACTGCCGCCCGCGCTGATCAATACAGAAAGGGCAACCAGGATGCTGAGCCCTGGAATAACCAGATTCAGCCCGGACAGTGCATCGGGCGAGACACAGTTGGCCACAAAGATCCCGTCTACCATCGTATACAGAGACATAAAGACTGTCATCACAATGGTTGGCACGGCAAAACGCAGCAAAGAACCCGCGTTGTGTTGTTTCGTCAGTTGATTATCCATGGCCTCTCATGTACTCTCCAGTATCCTCACGTTTATCAGGATCTTTGTTAAATAAAATTTTTCAAAACTACACTTGTCGATTTTACAGTGCTCTGGCAAACTGTGCAGCAGTTCGGTGACAGGATTCATGATAGCAGTGGAAAAGGAGGCTTGTCAACGCTTGAGCAAAACCTGCACATAATTCTCAAAATGCATTATCATGCATATTGGAAAAATTTTACTTTCAAAAAATGAGCGCACATTTGTGCAGAATTCGATATTGCATTGAAATTGCATGCCCGGTTTGATATGTTAGGAATGTAATTTAGTTTTTTTAAACAAAACTTAAGCTATTTTTTCTGTTCATTCCAGGAAAGTTGGATAGTTATGCGCAGTTTTTTTTGAACGGATTGAGGGGGGGCCATCAGATGAAAACAGCAGTATTGTATAACCCTAATGCAGGAAAGCGAATTTCTGTCAAGCTGGTCCTGCAGCGGCTTTCAGATTTTTTTGCTGGGGATGAGCTGCTGGTTGCAAACCCCGCCCTGGAAATCCCGGGGGTTCATATCACGCCAGTGAGCATTCTCCAGACAGCCAACAGTAATTATGTTAGTTATCTGAACAACATGGTAGATGCTTTGGTGCAGGCAGGAGCGGACCGTTTTGTCTGTGTGGGTGGGGATGGTACCGCTACCTATGTGCGTACCGCTCTGTATGCCGCTGGACAGGATCTTCCCATTATGGGGGTAGCCGCCGGAACGGCAAATGTAGGACCTATTGTCTCGGTGACACTGGACCAGCTAGACGGAAGGAACGTACAGCAAGCGAAAGAAGTATGCTACGATGGAATCGCTGTTCTGGAGGGAAATCGGCTGATTTCTTTGGCGTTTAATGACCTTGTTGTGGGTGACACTTTCCTATCCACTGTGGATGGCCGGCCATGTAATACGTCTGTATCTGCGCTGGTACAGCGTGGTGAGATCGTAGTTCAGAGTCCCAGCACAGATATCGTAACCGATGAGTTCCATGTAAAACTTAACGGTCTCACATGCTATCCTTCTGTGCGGGAAATTCACCAGATTATTGTTTCAGCCGTGGCACATGAAAATCATTACGGCAGAGCAATCTATGGTCCAATCGGAAAATGTGACTGGTCAGAAAAAAAGGGAGTTATTGCTCTGTGTGACCATATTGCCGTCACCTACGAGGAAAACGATGCCGGAATGAATCGATTTTCTACCATGCAATATCTTTTATTTGGCCCCCACGATCAAGTAGAGCTGCATGGGTTTACACCGAAAGCCTGCCTGATCTGTGATGGAAATCCCTATCTCATGACGGAAAATTCGATCCAACTTAAGTATTTACCCCATCTTGTGAAGACACTCACCTTATAAATCAAACGATAAGGAGGAAGTACGGGACTTATGAAAGCAAGAGAAAAAAGCAAGTCTTCAACCGATCATCCGGCAAAGAAGAATACGCTGAAAAGTATCTATAATGGGCGGTTTGTGGTGAGAGGACAAAAATATAGCATTGGTGAGACTGCTGCAGCATATACGCTGCTGGTTCCCAGCTTGGTCACCATCATTGTTTTGTTCCTCCTGCCGCTGATCATGCTGATCGTACTGAGCTTTACCGACTATCGCCTGTCTACCGGCACGATGCAGTTTAACGGGTTGGAGAACTATATTTACCTGTTTACCAGCGACAAATTTGGAAAAGCAATGCTGAACACCGTTGTATTTGCTGTGGTAAAGCTTACGTTGGATCTGGTGCTGGCCTTGGGAATTGCACTGCTCTTGGATTCCAATGTGATGTTCCGCAGTGTACTGCGCACGATTTATTTTTCCCCCGTGGTTGTGCCCGTGGTGGCATGCAGCCTCATTTGGCTGTGGTTCTATGATCCCGGCATCGGTCCTCTGAATCAAATTCTTGGATGGTTTGGGATTGAGCCGCTCAAATGGCTCTACAGCGAAAAAACAGCAATGCTGTCCATTATCCTCTTCTCCGTTTGGCACGGCTTGGGCTATAACGTGGTATTGCTGTTGTCCGGTCTGCAAGGTATCTCCGGAGAGTATCTGGAGGCAGCCAAATTGGATGGCGCAACCGAATGGGATATTACCCGCACCATCAAAATCCCGCTGCTCAAGCCAATCATCAACTTTGTCCTTATGATGGGTATCATCAATGCCTTTAAAGCATTTTCTGAAGTCAACGTACTGACTCCTGACGGTGGCCCCGGCTACTCCACCGCCATGGCCGTCAACTACATCTATGAACAAGCCTTTACCAACGGCCGCATGGGACGGGGCGCCGCTGCCTCCATCATTCTGTTTGCTGTCATTTTTATTTTGACTATGGTGAAAAACTGGATGGGCAGCAGCAAAAATATTGACACATGAAAGGGAGGAATGACGCAATGAAAAGTAAACGACCGTTATACAAACGCTATAATCTTCCAGGCACTGTCCTATTGATTCTGGGCGGATTCATTATGGTCTTTCCTTTTGTATGGATGGTCCTCTCTGCTTTTAAAACCAACGCAGACGTCTACGCATATCCGCCTAAATGGCTGCCCAGCAACTGGTCCTTGGATAATTTCCAGGCTGTCTTTGATATGATTCCTTTCTGGCGCTACTACGCCAACAGCTTGTTTACCTCATCTCTAGCTACCTTTCTACAAGTTATCATCTCTATCTTTGCTGCCTATGCCCTGACTAAGCTGCGCTTCCCCGGCAGGAACGCCATGTATCGCCTTATCCAGTCCAGTATGTTTGTTCCCACCGTGGTCACCATTATCCCGCTGTTTTTTATCGTCAGCCAACTGGGGCTGGTAGACACCTATGCCGGCATCATTCTTCCGCAAATCATGAGCGCCTTTACCACGATTCTGATTATGTCGTTCTTCGTGGACATTCCCACTGAATTGTTGGAAGCAGCCCGCATTGACGGCTGCGGGTATTTCCGCTGCCTGTTCAATGTAATGATCCCAAATGCCATGCCCGCGATCACAACGGCTACTCTGTTTTCTTTCCTGGGATTTTGGAAGAGCTATCAGTGGCCGCTGATTGTAACCAATTCTACTGAATTGCGAACCTTACCTATCGGACTGAAATACTTGGTCCAGGAAAGCTCCAGCGAGTATCAGGTCATGATGGCCGCCGCTATGATGGCCATTGTGCCGGTGCTTCTGGTGTACAGCATGTATCAAAAACAGCTTGTAAAGTCGATTACCCTCACGGGGATCAAATAAAAAGAGAAAGGGACGAAATATTATGAAAAGAAAATACTTGGCTTCTTTGTTGGCTGCTACTATGCTGGCCAGTCTGTTGACCGGCTGCAGCTCGAAGCAGCAGACCCCCGATAATTCAGGTTCCCAGCAAACCCAGACGGAATCCCTGTACACCAAACCCACCGGTGACGTAGATCTGACCGTCTGGTATGCAGTTTCCGGCGCGACCGGTGAGACTTTTGAGGCTCAGATCGCAGAATATCAGAAAGAAAACCCCAACATCCACATCCAGCTCTCCTACGCCGGAAGCTACTCCGACGCCGCGGAAAAGGTGTCCGCTAACCTTCTCACCGGCACCGCTCCCGACGTGGCACTGATGGCCGCCGGCCCCCTCTACACCGGTGGCCGCGGTGATTACACCATCGAGTCCCTGATTGAAGACCCCGCCTTTGATAAAGATGACATCTATGAGGGCGTTTGGGATTATGCCCGCTACGATGGCCGCATCTGCGCCATTCCTTATGGCATCTCTGTGCCGGTTCTGTTCTACAACAAGACCATTCTGGAAGCTGCCGGAATCGACATTGAGTCGGAAGCCCCCAAAACCTGGGACGACCTGTTTGCACTGGCTGAGCGGGCCCAGAAGAACGGCAATGTGAATAATTCCAGCTCTTTCTACGGCTTTGAAGTGTCTGACGCTCCCTGGCTGTTCAAGAGTATGCTGAATCAGAACGGCAACGGCATTATCGACACCACCGATGGAATCACCCCCATCTACAACAATGCTGAGGCCGCAGAAGTTGCTACCTTCTGGCAGAAGCTGGCTACCAGCGGAGTAATGCCTGCTGGCGAACACGACAATGCAGAAAAGAACTTCCTGGCCGGCAACTGCGCCTTTATCGTGGCCTCTTCCGTCCGCGTGGCCCGCTGGTCTGCAGACCCTGTGGTGGACTTCGGCGTACTGCCTATGCCTGCCTTTGATCAGGAGTCTGTTGCGCTGGGCGGCAATGTGCTGGTTACCTTCTCTGAGGACGAAGAAAAGCTGGCTGCCAGCTGGGATCTGATCAAGTATCTGACCAATGCAGAAAACCACACGGAATTCTCCCTGACTACTGGTTACCTTCCCATCCACAAGAGCGCCATGGAGATGGAAAATACTCAGGCCGCCATTGCTGCTGATCCTCGCTGGGAGGTAGTATTCAACGAGCTGAACAACTCCTGGTCCTATTGGCACTTTGAGGAGATGGGAACCATGGACTGGATTCTCGGTGACATGCTGGGCACCCTGGAGAAGGGCGCGGACGTACAGGAAACTTTGGACAAGGGTGTTTCCGACCTGGAGCGGGAGATGTAACGCTCTGTCCCTACGTTTTTACTGCATAAAGCACCATAAAACTAGCGGGCCAAAGCTGATGCCGCATTTGCGGCATCAGCTTAGCCCGTTCCCAACCGGAAGTTTAAGTTTGGAAAAGAGGGAACCGCGTGAATCAATTTGTCCACATATTAGAGGCCCTAGCCGTGGGAGACGCCATGGGTATGCCCACGGAATTTATGACACAAAAAGACATTGACCGAATCTATCCCACCATAGATACCCTGTTGGATCCCAAGCTATCCTATACCCATTTTGATCTGCCCTTTGCCAGTGTCACAGATGATACCGAGCAGAACCTGTACCTGATCCAGGCATATCTGAGAAATGGGTGCATAACTGTTGAAAATTCTGCACAGGCCCTTTCACGCTGGGTCGTGGAATGTGATGCTGTTGCTAAAAAATATATCGGCCCCAGCTCTTTAAAGGCACTTAACGCCATTCGGGATGGAGTCTCTCCCTTCGACGCCGGGCGCGGTGGAACAACTTGCGGTGGAATCATGCGTACACCTGCGTTGGTGCTGTGTGCCGGCGCACAGGATGAGGCTCACCTGCTCCACTGCATTCGAATGGGCTGTATTCCCACACACCATACCTCTCAGGCCATTGAGTCCGCCGCAGCCTACGGCTTTGCTCTTCGGGCCGCCATAGATGGAGCGGCTCCGGCGGAAATTTTGGACGCTGCCCGTTCCGGCGCCAAGAAGGGGCTGGACAGTATGGATTATGTGGCAGCCGCCCCAAGCTGCATCTGCCGTTTGGACCACCTGCTTCAGGTCCTTCCCCCGGAGGCCCCGGATCAACAGCTGCGGGAACTTCTGTATAACGTGTACGGCACCGGCCTGGAGTCGTTGGACATTTTCACCGCGGTCATTGCCATTTTCCTGCGCAAAAAGCAAGATGTCTTCGGTGCAATATGCTTGGCTGCCTCCTTGGGCGGTGATACTGACACCATTGCCGCTTTGGTGGGCGCACTTTGCGCAGCCTATGCCAAGGGACACAACATTCCAAATGAGATCCTCTCTCAAGTCACAACAGCCAACCATTTGCAGCTGGAACCCATGGCGCAGCAGATCCAGACCGTATTTTGGAATCCATGAGGTATATACCATGTCTTATCAGTCGTTTTCTTTTTCCCAGAAGACTAATTATATCTTTACAAGGGACCTGACCCAAGCATTGATGGATCAACTGGAGCATTATCGTCCGGCCAAGCTTTTTGTTCTGGCCAGTGAACGTCGGTTCTCTCTGGTGGAACAGGCCTTACTTCAGTCGGCACAGCCTTATGTGCTTCGCACCGGATGCATGTCCAATCCCACCGCTGACTTTGTGGACGACTGTGCCCGACAAGTCTTGGCGGAAGGCTGTGATTTTCTCCTGGGGGTAGGAGGAGGCAGCACCATCGACGCTGCCAAGGCCATTGCCATAACCGCCAGCAATCCTACACAGGGCGGCGTCTGGGACTACATCAGCCTTTCCAAACAGCCGCAGCGGCCAGCTCTGCCCGTGGGTCTGGTGGTTACGATCCCTTCCACAGGCAGCGAGTGCAACGCCAGCGCAGTCATCAGCAACACCACTCTGGAGGAAAAGCTGATCTATACCGAGCCTACCATGATACCCGTATTCTCCATTACCGGCCCTGAACTCACCTATACTCTTCCAAAGCAGCCTGCCGCTGCGGGAATCGCGGATATCTTTTCCCACCTGCTGGAGCAATATCTTCACAATGACCCCTATGTAGATGTAAGCGACTATATGCTGCTAGGCGTTATGAAAGCAGTGGTTCAATGGGGACCGGTGGCCTTGGAACAACCAGAGAATTACGACGCCAAGGCAAATCTGCTTTGGGCCAGCTATCTGGCCATGAGTCGGGTACTGGCTGTAGGCCACGCGGAAAACTGGATCTCCCATATGATTGAGCACGCCCTGTCCGCCAAATATGATCTGCCCCATGGAGCAGGCATGTCCATCGTAATGCCGGCCTATCTCTCCATGATCGCCCCCATGGACTCCAGCGGTCGGCTGAAGCGGTTGTCCGAAAAAGTATTCGGCACATCGGAACGCCCGGCAGATGTTCTCCTGCGGAACTTTTTCACCCAGCTGGGGCTCCCCTCTACCCTATCTCAGGCTGGCATTTGTATGGAGCAGGATGCGCTGGAGCAGTGTGCGGACAAGGCAATGCCGTGGGGTCCGATGACAGTGCCTGGATATGAACCATTTGGTCTTCCCCAGGCAAAAGAACTCTTGGAATCGGTCCGGTAATGAAAGGAGTACCCTGTGGATAAAAAATTAGACTACACTCTGCTTTTCCGCATTGCAAAGGCCTATTACCTGGACAACAAAACACAGCAGGAAATTGCTGAAATTGAAAATTTCTCCCGCTCCCAGATCTCCCGGCTGCTAAAGCGGGCACTGGATGAGAATTTGGTGCGCTATACACTTAATTTCCCCATGAATGTAGACGGAGAAGCTCTTCAGGAGCAGCTGCGCCTGCACCTGGGGATCGATCAGGTTTTGTTGGTACCGTCTTTTTATCAAAATACCAGAAAATCCCACGCAGATGAAATCTACAAAAACCTGGCGCTTGGAGTAGCAGATCAACTGCATGAGCTTCTTGGAGACTGTAAGACAGTTGGTGTGGGTTGGGGCAGAGCGGTATATAATACGTCGCTATATGTTCGGCCTCATAAATATGTGAAAGGGCGCACCTTTGTCCCTTTGATCGGACTTTCGGGGGACAGTAACCCAATGCTCCAAGTCAACACCATTGTAGACCGGTTTGGTGAGCGGTTTCATGCAGAACGCAAATATGTAAACATGCAGTCTATCCGTCCCCGGGAACTCATCAGCAGCCGGGATCAGGAATGCATCGATGATCTGAAAGAAAAATGGAAGGACCTGGACGCAGCAATTGTCGGCATCGGCGGCGCTCCCACCGGTACAAAAAATCTGATTCCCGAGTTCCCCAGAAGCTATAAACGGCAGATTCAAGGGTCCGGAACGGTGGGGGACATTCTCGCTCAGTTTTTCTATGAGGATGGCCAGATCTTTGATATGGACTCCCGATTTCATCTGTTGGCACTGGATATTCATCAGCTGCGTGAGGTGAAAAATGTAATTGCCATCGCTACTGGCACAGAAAAATGCAAAGCGATCTACTGTGCGTCCAAACTCAATCTTATCAAAACTCTGGTGACCGACTATGACACAGCCAAAGCAATTCTTCAAGCCGACCACCAAGCAAAGGAGTAATGAACAATGAGTATTATGAGTGGCAAAGAGATCCGTAAGAGGAGGATTTTTAAAGACGACGGCAGAACCGTGATTTCCGCTTTGGACATGGGGATGTTTAACGGAACGGTTCCCGGACTGGAGGATGTCCGGGCTATTACGCAAACCGTGGTAGATGCAGGGGTAGATGCTATTATCGTTGGCCCGGGCTGGGCCAAGGCCACCGCTGATATCTTCGGTGGGAAATGCGGTCTGATTCTTCGGGTAACTGGTGGAGTCACTCCCTTTTCCGCCGATCCCCTGGCCCATTCCCTGACTACCACGGTAGAGGAAGCCATCGCGTTAGGCGCCGACGCCATCATGAGCATGGTTTTTGTGGGGGATGAAAAAAATGAGCACCATCAGCTGGAACTGCTTGGCAAGCTCAGCTGGGAATGCCACAAATATGGTCTCGTCTTTATCCCGGAACTGCTCAACACAAATTGGGACGACCAAAATGACCCAAAATGGATCGACGCCTGTATGCGAGCAGGCTTTGAGTACGGCGCCGATGCCATAAAGATTCTCTATGCCCACGACAATTTCCCCCAGATTGTCAAAACCTGTCCTGTACCAGTGATTATGGCAGGCGGCCCCAAGAGTGCCCGTCTGCAGGACATGGTCTATGAAACTGTGCAGGCAGGCGGAAGCGGCTGCGCTATTGGTCGGAATATCTATGGCTCTGAGGACCCCGCCGCGGTGATAAAGATGCTGCGCAAAACAGTCCACGGAGTGTAATTTTAATTTTCGCTCTTACCATGACAAGGAAGATAAGGGCAACAAAACAGGAGGTAAGTTTTCTTATGAAAGCAGTTATGTATCGCGGCGTTGGCCAAATCGCCGTGGAAGAAATCGAAAAGCCTGTGATCCGCCCCAATGAATATCTGCTTGAGGTATTATATAGCGGCCTGTGTGGCACCGATATCAAGACCTATAAACAGGGCCACCGGATGTTCACTCCCCCCTGTGTATTGGGCCATGAGTTCTGCGGCCGTATTGTGGAGGCCGGTGCTGAGACAGACTCCTCTCTGGTTGGAAAAAAAGTAGTTGTGGCTCCTTACATCGGCTGCGGCCATTGTGAATTGTGCAAACATGGATTGGAAGAGCTGTGCTATGAAAAAATTGGAACGTCTGGTGCGTTTACTGAGTATCTGACCGTAGAAAAGGACCTGGCACAGCGGGGTATGCTGGTACTGAAGGACGAAGTGGACGTCATGCAGATGACGCTGGCAGAGCCCTTTGCATGTATCCTCAACTCCATGGGAAAATCTCAAGTCAAGGCGGGCCAAAATGCGTTGGTCATCGGAGCCGGCCCCATGGGCCTGCTGCATATTGAGGGCTTGAAGCTCCGCGGAGCCAAGCGGATCCTGGTCACGGAGTATAATGACCGCCGCGGCGCTCTGGCAGAAAAGATGGGAGCCACCGTCATCAATTCCGGCAAATGCGAGGATACCAAGGCGGCCATTGAGCAGGCCTTAAACGGAGAAAGACTGGATCAGATTTTCGTTTGCGTGGGCCTCCCGCAGGTAGTAGAAGAGGCTATGGGCTTCGCCCATGCGGGCACAACAGTGAATATTTTTGGCGGCCTGAAAAGCGGTTCTTCCATTACCATTGACCCCAACATTATCCATTACAGCGAGGTCAAACTGGTAGGCACCTTCGGCTTCAGCTCTGAAAATTTCCTGGAGTCAGCCAAACTGCTGGCCGAGAACAAGGTACATCTCCATCATCTGATCACCCATGTTTATGATTTGGAGGAGGCTCCGGAAGCCTTCCGGACCGCGGCCAATCCCCCGGATGATCTGGTGAAGGTTCTGATTCGAATGAAATGAGCGCAAGACGCTGTATCCCACCGAGAAAGGAGTGCCCGTGGTGAAACTTCTGGTTTTAAGCATTGATGCGATGTTCTCCAGCGATCTGGCACAGCTGAAGTGCCGGCCCAAGCTGGCCCCCTTCTTTCAGCGCTGCCTAACAGTACAGGATATGCGTCCTATCTATCCTGCCCTGACCTACCCCTGTCACGCGTCCATCGTATCCGGCAATCTTCCCTGCATCCATGGGGTGTATCAAAATCTGGAGTGCAGACCCAATGCCAAATACCAGGACTGGAAATGGTATTATTCGGAGATTCAATGTCAGACGCTGTTTGATCGCTTTCGTAAAGCCGGATGGAGCACCTCAGCCATCTTCTGGCCGGTGAGTGCTAATGCCCCTGTGGACTATTTGGTCCCGGAAATCTGGTCCTATAACGATGACCCGGTCAAGATCATCAAGGCAACCAGCGGCGGCGCAGTAGATCACATCATTGAACGCCATCGGGACGATGTAGACTTTACATCCAAATTCAAACTGGACCGATTTTCCAAAAACTGCGCACTGGATATTGTAGATGAATTTGATCCCGATGTGATGTTCCTCCATTTTTCTCTGGTAGATCACACCCGACATGGATACGGGACCCATCATGAGCAGGTGCAGCAGGCTTTTGACCAGTGCGCTGTGTGGCTGGAAGAGATTCTGGATCATATTCAAGTCCGCACCCCCACAGAGGAGCTCTCTCTGGCTGTTCTGGGGGACCATGGCCATCTGAACTGTCGTGGCAACCTGTCCATGAATACCTATTTTGTACAGCAGGGATGGTTATCCACGCCCATACCAGACCAGTTGAAAGATTGTGAAGTATATTGTCATGCTGCCGGAGTATCAGCCCAGATCTATGTAAACAACAAAGCGCTATGTCCCGACATGGAAGCGGCATTTCGCCATCTTCAGGATGAGGGATGGCTGTTTTCATGGTATAATAAACAACAGGCGGCGGAACAGGGACTGACCGGACCGTTTGACTATGTACTGGAAGGAGGAGAAGGTTACTTCTTTACCAATGCCGTTAACCCCTCCTTTTTTACTCCAGTAACCGCCAAAGACGGAGGTCCCTGGATTGGAAAGCATGGGCATCTGCCCACACGGGGTGAAAAACCGCCATTTCTGCTGTCCTGTCCCGGAATGCAGAGCCGACAGCTCCATGACCACAGCATTTTGGACATTGCACCGACGCTGTGCGCTCAGTTCCAGTTGGAACAGGATGGAATGCAGGGAGAAAACCTGTTGGAAGTACAGGCGTAACTCTGGCTATGCTTTCAAGCCGCATCTTTACATAGGAAAGAAACATGCGTCTCTCCTGACAAATCGTAATCTTCTCTGGAAGGAGGAATCGTAGCAACATGGATTATCAATTTGATGTGTTGATCGTGGGTGCCGGAGCTGTGGGCTGCGCTGTGGCCCGAGAACTATCCCGCACCGATCTGCGCATCGCTGTACTGGAAAAAGAATGCGACGTTGCCTCAGGGACCAGCGGTCGGAATTCTGCCGTCGTACATGCTGGATTTAATAATAAACCCGGAAGCCTGATGGCGAAGCTGTGTGTAGAGGGCAATGAAACCTTTGAAGCGCTGTGCCGGGAGCTGGATGTTCCATACCGTAAGACCGGAAAACTGCTGGTGGCCTTTGATGAAAGTGAGATGCAGACCCTTGCTAACCTGGTAGAACAGGGAAGAAAAAACGGCTGCAAAGGACTGACCCTCATCTCCCGGGAGGGACTGGAGAAGAGGGCCCCCAATGTGGGAGGCATCGGCGCGATGTACTCGCCGAATACCGCGATTTTTGATCCGTTCCTCTACACGGTCGCCTTGGCAGAAAACGCCCTGCATAATGGAGTGCAGTTTTACTTAAATACTGAGGTCACTGGAATCGACCGGCAGGCAGAGGGCTTTTGTATCGCAACGAACTGCGGAACCTATTCCTCCAAGATGCTGATTAACTGCGCCGGCCTGTTCAGTGATAAGATATCAGATATGGCAGGCGTTACAGGGTACCATATCTATCCCTGCCGAGGCGAATATCTGATTTTGGATAAGATTGCAAAGGATTACCTGGATATCCCGGTCTATCCTGCCCCCCACCCCGGGATTGGTGGATTGGGTGTTCATCTGACCCCTACAATCCACGGCAATCTCATTGTAGGCCCCAATGCCGAGTACATCGAAGGAAAGGAAGACTGTGCCACCACGCAGGAAACTCTGGAGCAGCTGTTCCAGGAAGCCCAGATGCTGCTGCCCCCACTTCAGCGCAAGGATATTATTGGCGCCTACTCCGGCATCCGCTCCAAACTTGCACCGCCCGAAGAGGGCGGCTTCCGCGATTTTATCATTCAGGAGGAACCAAGTGTCCCTGGCTTTATCGATCTGGTGGGGATCGAGTCCCCAGGCATGACGGCATCCATGCCCATTGCCCGGCGGGTAAGCGGTATGGTGCGGGAAAAGCTTGCTCCTGGTGAAAATCCTACCTTTGATCCCAAACACCAGGGAATTCTTCGCTTTGCCGAGCAGACACCGGAACGGAAAGCGGAGCTGATTGCCCAGGACCCTGACTACGGCGAGGTGATCTGCCGCTGTCAGCAGATTACAAAGAAGGAGATCCGTCAAGCCATTGAAAATCCTCTGGGCGTTCGTACCATTTCCGCCATCAAATATCGGGCCTGGCCCACCACTGGACGCTGCCAGGGCGGATATTGCCTGGCCCACATTGTGGAGATTTTGGAGAAGGAATATGGCCTGCCGCCTGAAACCATCAGCCAGCGCGGGACCGGTTCCGAGCTGTTTTCCGGGAGGGTCAAGGGATGAAATATGACGTCATTGTCGTCGGCGGCGGCCCCGGCGGTCTGTCCGCGGCCTGCGCGGCAAAAAAGCATGGTGCCCAGCAAGTCTTGGTGTTAGAGCGCAACCACTGCGCCGGCGGAATTTTGAATCAATGCATCCATGATGGATTTGGACTGATTCACTACCATGAGACTCTGACCGGACCGGAATATGCCACCCGTGCCATCCAGGAGGCCCAGGAGCTGGGCGTCACCATTCACACCGATTCCATGGTGGTAGATATGACGCCCCAGCGGACGGTGACCGCGATCAGCCGGGATGGCCTGCATACCTACGAAGCGGGAGCCGTGGTCC
>UMIN01013782.1_pt1 | contig 15771 bp, 14 predicted proteins | sample 1965811 | NCBI WGS metagenome assembly UMIN01 (sample SAMEA4836123, study PRJEB28245) | human gut metagenome | biome: gut microbiome; material: fecal sample | place: Denmark | collected 2008
CGCCGGGGCAGAGGCTTCCGGCGACGGACTGGGGGAGGGGGAAGGCTCCTCCCCGGTGGAGCAGCCCGTGAAGACGGCTCCGCAAAGCGCCAGGCACAGCAAGGCGCGAAGCATTTTTTTCATCTGCGATCCCCCATTTCTCGCGTTGTGTGTGGGTTGGGAAAAAAGCAAAATCCCTGCGGCCCTTTTCCAGAGTCGCAGGGACATTTCCGCTGGCGGCACTGTCCCAACCTTTGAGGAACACGGCTATCCCGTTTCCTCTCCGATTGTTTCATTAAAGCACACGCCGCCTTCTTTGTCAAGCAAAGGTCATTCCAGAGCTTCGTTCTGATACACAGCGCCCAGCTGCTCGATGACCTTGGTCACCTCGCTGCGGCGAACCAGTCCGCTGTAACCGCCGTTGAGCAAGGCGGCATACCGCTCGTTCTGATCATCCACGGCATAATAGGTGATGGTATCCGGATCGCTGCCGTTGAAGTACTCATAGGTGACCTCCAACACAGGAGCATCCTCGTTGTAGGTGACCTTGTCGGCAGAGAGCACCGCCAGAGACAGCACCGACTGATACAGATCCTGATAGTTCTCATAGTCCACGGAATTTCCGTCGCCGTTGGTCACAACCAGGTCGTAGGAAGGCTCATCCTCGGTGGATTCCTCTTCGTTGAGCACCTGCTCCACGTCAAAACGGTACTCCGCGCTGCCGTCTACGGTAAGGGTCATGGAGCTGACGTCCTTGATGTTGGGCAGCCACACATAGCTCATCCGCAGATCCATCAGGTCAGCGTCCGCCCAAGAGGTCACCGTGTCGGCGGCCACTACGTAGATCACGTCCTTGTCGTCGGCAATGAGATACCGGTTGCCGTCGGAATTCTTCTCGCTGACAGCCAGGGTATGATCCTCGCCGTTCATGTTAAACACGATCTGAGCGTAGGGCTGGGTCAGGCCATACTTCTCCAGGTTCTCCTGGGTGCGGCCCACAGCGGCTACGGAATCAGCAGTCAAGCTCTTGAGCGCGGTGAGCACCTCAGTGAACTGATTGCTGCCGGACTCAGCGATCACCGGCTGGGTGATGAGGTAAGTGCTGATCTTGGTCTCGTCATATTCGATCACAATGGGCTCTTCCAGATTGGTGCCGGAAAGCTCCATATGGTAGAGCACGTCGGTGACAGTGTTCTCAGAGGTATTGCCCTCCTCGTCTGTGACCTCTTCCACCAAGTCGTCCACAGAGTAGACCTCGGTCTGGATGAAGTCCAGGGGAGTGCCCAGCAGAGCGCCGGAGAAGGAAGAGGAGATGTACACCACACCGTCCTTCAGAATATACCGGCCAGAGCTCTCGCCTGCCTCGTTGCCCACAGTGAACTCATCGGAACTGCCGTCGGTGTAGTTGACGGTCACCTGAGTGGCGCTGTCCCCGGAAAGACCAAACTGTTCCAGGTCCTCCTGCTCACCCAGATTCTTGGATGCGGTGATGCCCACCACCGTTGTGGCGGCGCCGGTCACCTCAGAGGTGTCCAGGTAATAGTTCTGGTACCCGTCAATGGTGAACTGCACAGACTCTGTACTGTCCTCGTCCTCCTCGGAGGAAGCAGTCTCCTGCTCCAGGGGGAGGATCTGGAAACTGGCGGAGGGATTCTTCACCTGGATGGACGCGATCTCGCTGTCCTCCCGGTCGATGACGGTCTCGGTGACGGTGGAGGAAGTGGAGGAGGAATCCTCCTCGGACTCCGTGGGCTGGGTCAGCAGCAGCGCGGCTGCTCCGCCGCCCAACACCACCAATACCGCCAGCATGATGATAAGGTAGCGTAGGTTTTTCTTCATGGGCTTACAGGTGCCTCCTCTTCAGGAAGATGACAAGGCCCACTGCCAGAATAGCCACAGGGATCACGGCGGCGAACAAGATACCCAGCATATCGATGGTGCTGCGGGTAGCGTTGACGTCGGCGGTGTTGGTCTGCACACGCTCGGTGGAGACGGTGACACTGCTGCCGTCATTGCCGGTGAGGAAGAGCATCAGATCGGTGATGTAATCTCCATCGCCGAAGGTGGAGCTCATGAAGGTATCGGTAAACACGTTGGAAGAGCCGAACACAGCCACGCTGCGGGCCACAGAGGAGCCGTCCACCTGCACATACTTGCTGGACAGGGAGGCAACGATCTGCTTATCGGTCTGGGGATCTTCCACTTCTTCCTGCGTGGTATCCTCGGTAACCACATAGGAACTGTCAGCGGTGGTCCACAGCTCATAGGTAGCCACGCTGCTGTTGCCGTCGAACACCAGGGTCAAAGGAGAGCTGTCATAAGTGACCAGACGGTTATAGGTGTTTTCAGACAGGTACTCCTCGGAAGCGTCCACGATCACGCCGCTGGCGTTGGCAAGCACCATGCGATTGGTATCGCTCTCATACACCACACCGGGCTCCACTTTCACGCCCCATTCCTCCAGGAAGGCGGAGAAGTTGGGCATGGAACCCTGGGTGGGATAGCAGGTCACCAGCAGGGTGACAGGATCTTTGTGAGAGGTGTCGTCCAGGAAAGCACGCAGCTTATCCACTTCTTCCGTGGTGTAATCCGTGGTGGGAGTGGGCAGCATCAGCACCTGGGTGCCCTCGGGGATTTCTTCGGTGAGCAGGTCGATCTCCTGAACCTCAAAGTTCTGGTCTTCCATCAGGCCCAAGAAGCTGCCCATGTTGTCGCTGTTGAGCATCTCATTGTGGCCGGTGGCAATGGTGAAGATGGGTACATCTTCCAGGTTCACCATCTCCAGAGCGCCGGCCAGGGCGCTGTCCACCATGGAGTAGCTCTTATATTCGCCGGTGTTCTGATCCTGCTCCATAGAGAACAGGTCGGACACGGTGAGCACACGGTAACGGCTCTCGGTCTTAACCATCACCTTGCCGGTGGAAAGATTCTCGTCAGCGTACTCGCTGATGAAGGTGGGGTTGGTATCGGGATCCACAAATTCCACTTTGATCTTGGAATTGGCTTCTGCCAGACGTTTGGAAAGGCTGGCCACCTGGCTGTATTCCAAGCCATAGCTGGTATAGATCTGGTTCTTCTCGTAAGCGTCCTCGCTGCCGATCAGATAGATGGTAGTCTCCTGTTCCACACCCTTGGCGATCTCCACAGCCTGATCAGACAGGGTGTTCAGGCCCTGGGCAGTCAAGTCGATATCCATAGAGGGGAACCGCTCCGTCAAAGCGGAGACCACAATGTTCAGCACCACCACAATGGCGATGAACACCACCGACAGCAGAGTGGCCATGCCGCCCCGCTTAAACCGGGTGGAGCGCAGGGGATTCTTCCCCGGCTTTTTGGCCTGAGGCTTGTTGGCCTCGGGCTGCTTTACTTCCGTCTGTTTCGTTTCCATTTTCAGTGTCCTCCTTAGCTCCAGCGGCGGCTTTCCACCTTGCGGGCGGTGAGAAAGACGAACACAGCGGCCACGCTCACAAAGAACAGCACGCTGGAAATGCTGAACATGCCCTGGGTAAAGGTGGTGTAGCGGTCGTTAAAGGAAAGCCACTGGACGATATTGCTGATAAACTGGTTGGAAATGGCGGAAGCCAGGCTGTCGATGTACATCAGCACCACAGAGATGATGAAGGTGCCGATGGCGGCGATGATCTGGCTCACCGTCAAGCTGGAGATAAACACGCCGATGGCGATCATGGCGGCGCCGTAGAGCAGAGCACCGATGTAGGTGCCGATGATCTCGCCCCAAGCGGGGGTGGAGAAGAAGCTCATGGCGATAGCGGGCAGGATACCGCCCAAAGTGGTGGCGATGAAATACACGCACCAGCAAGCGAAGAACTTGCCCAGCACAATGGAGGTCACGCCCACAGGCGCGGTCAACAGAGCTTGGTCGGTTTTGTTCTTCTGGTCGTCAGTCATGGAGCGCATGGTGATGATGGGGATGATCATCATGCTGAAGCTGAACATGGTGGAAAACACCGCGGAGATGTAGCTGGAAGAGCTGGTCAGCATGGCCTGATAATAGTAGAAGCCGTACAGGGCCATCAGAGCGGCCACGCACACATAGCCCACGGGGGAGTTGAAATAGGAGCGGACCTCCCGTTTGAAGATCGCTTTCATTACTCCTCATCTCCTTTCTCGTTCTGTTCCGGTTCCTGATCCACCTCAAAGTCCAGATCCTGGTCAGGATCCAGCTGAGCGGCGTCCTCCTGCTGAGGCAGCACAGTGGTATCGGAACTGGTCAGCTGGAGGAACAGATCCTCCAGAGTCAGGTCGGTATTGCGCAGAGCCACCATAGGCCAGCCCTTGCGAGCCATCAGGGCGAACACGTCCCGGCGGATATCGTTATCAGGAGTGGATTCCACGCTGATCTCGTATACGCCCTTTTCCTTCTCGCCCAGGGAATAAGTATCCACCACGCCAGGCACGTTCTGCAGGGCGTGGACCATTTCCTTCTCGGGACCTTCTGCACGGAGAATGAGCCGATGGTCGGGGGACAGGTCATGGGCCAGGGTGTCAGTGGCGCCGTCGGCCACGATCCGGCCGTTGTTGATGACCAGGATTCGCTCGCACACTGCCTGAACTTCCGGCAGAATGTGGGAGCTCAAAATCACCGTGTGGTTGCGGCCCAGATTCTTGATCAGGGTGCGGATCTCGATGATCTGCTTGGGGTCCAGACCCACGGTGGGTTCGTCCAGGATGAGCACCGGGGGATTGCCGATCAGGGCCTGGGCGATGCCCACGCGCTGCTTATAGCCCTTGGACAGGTTGCCGATGAGACGGTTGTACACGTTCTCGATCTTCACCAGCCGGCAGATCTCCTTGATGTGCTCCTCCCGGGGGAGCTTTGTCTTTTTCAGATCGTACATGAAGTTCAGGTACTCTTTTACCGTCATATCCATGTACAGGGGCGGTTGCTCGGGCAGGTAGCCGATCTGGCGCTTCACCTCATTGGGCTCCTCCAGGGTGTTCTTCCCGGAGACCGTCACCTCGCCGGAGGTGGCGGAGAGGTAGCCGGTGATGATGTTCATCGTGGTGGATTTGCCCGCGCCGTTGGGTCCCAGGAACCCTACGATGGTGCCCTCCTCGATTTTAAAACTCACGCGATCCAGCGCCAGGTTCTGACCGTAGCGCTTGGTGAGGTTCTTGACCTCTATCATGTCCGTGATTCCTCCTGTTTCCGTCTTTTCGCCGGGAGATTCCTCGGGGACTTTCCCCCGGTGTCTGTAACTTTACCATAGTACCGCAAAATGGGCGTATTTGCAAGAGTTTTCCCCTTTGGCACCACAGTTTTCCTAATTTTAACCGGGCTTTGTGAAGTTCCTGTGACGGGAATGCGAAATATCGCATTCCCGGAGAAGCTCTTGCTGTCTGCAAGACAGCACTTTCGCTGCGCGAAAGACCGATCTTCTCCCCGTTGTCCTTTCCCTCGCTGGAAGAAATGGGAAATATCCCATTCCCGGAGAAGCTCTTGCTGTCTGCAAGACAGCAAGAGCTTCTCCCCGTTGTTTTCTCCCTCGCAGAAAGAAATGCGAAATATCCCATTCCCGGAGAAATCCTCGGGACCTGCAAGGCCCCGCTTTTGCTCCGCAAAAGACCGGATTTCTCTCCGTTGTTCTCTCCCTCGCAGAAAGAAACGCGAAATATCCCATTCCCGGAGAAATCCTTGGGACCTGCAAGGCCCCGCTTTCTCTTTACCTGTCTTGTTCTCCCCGGCTGCATTCTCCCCCTTCATTACTTTCCCGGCGGGGCGGGGCGTTCCCTGGTTTTTTTGTTGACGGGGGGCGGGCAAATGACTACAATAAAAGCAAGACCGCAAAACACAGAAGGGAAGTGACCCTATGGCAGACATCCGGCCCTTTCGGGCACTGCGTTACAACCTGGAAAAGGCGGGGGACATTCAGGACCTGACCTGCCCGCCCTACGACATCATCAGCGAGGAGCAGCGGCAGGAGTACCTCTCCCGCAACGGCTACAATCTCATCCGCTTGGAGCTCCCCAAAGAGGGGGAGGATCCCTATGAGGAAGCCAACCGGGTTCTGGAAAAATGGCGTGAAGAGCAGATCCTCTGTCTTGACATGGAGCCCGGACTGTACCTGTACGAGGAGGAATTCCTCTCCAAGGTGGACCAGGGAGAGACGAAAAAGGTTCGTGGCCTGGTGTGCCGGGTCCGATTGGAGGACTTCAAAAACGGGGTGGTGCTCCCTCATGAGGAGACCCTCTCCAAAGCTAAGGAGGACCGTTTCCGGCTGTTTTCCGCCACCCGCTGCAATTTCAGCTCCATCTATTCCCTGTACCAGGACGAGGGCCGGGTCACCGCCCAACGGCTGGAGAATCTTTCCCAGTCCTGCCCGCCCCGGTACGAGTTTTCCGACGGCTTGGTGACTCACCGGCTGTGGGTCATCAACGACCCTGTGGCCATCGAGGCACTGCGCCAGGATTTCGCCGGGCGGAAGCTGTACATCGCCGACGGCCATCACCGGTACGAGACCGGTCTGCGGTATCGGGACACCATCCGGGAGAAGGGGGACTACCTCCCCGGCAGCGAGTACATCCTTATGACCCTCACTGACATGGCGGATCCGGGACTGGTGGTGTTCCCTACTCACCGTCTGGTGCGGGCTTTGGAGGGCTTCGACAGTGAACAGCTTCTCACGGACTGCCAGGAGCACTTCGACCTGCTGGCAGTGGAGGACCGCCAGGAGAGCGAAGCCGCTTTGGAGCGGCTCTACCAGGAGGGCAAACACGCCTTTGCCCTGTACGACGGCAGCGTCTGGACGGTACTCACTCTGAAAGACCCGGCGGTGATGGAAGAGATCCTTCCCGGCACCAGCCAGGCCTACCGGACCCTGGACGTGTCCGTGCTCCACAGCTTGGTATTGGAGCGTCTATTGGGCATCGACAAGGAAAACATGGCCAACCAGAAGAACCTGACCTACACCCGTTCCGCACAAGAGGCGGAGGAGTCCGTGGACAAGGGGGAGAGCCAGTGCTGCTTCCTGTTGAATCCCACCCGGGTGGAGGAGATTGGTCAAGTGGCCACGAATGGGGAGAAGATGCCCCAGAAATCCACCTATTTCTATCCCAAACTCATCACAGGCCTGGTGATGAACGATCTGACGGATCCCGCCGGACTTTGATCCTGTAAAACAAAAAGGAGCGAACCCATCATGAATGAGAAAACACTGAAAGAGACCACCGTGTTCGACGGCCATCTGATCCGAGTGCACCTGGACGACGTGGAGCTGGAAAACGGCGCCCTGGCCAAGCGGGAGATCGTGGATCATCCCGGCGGGGTGAGCGTGGCCATCCTCACGGAGAAAAACGAGCTGATCTTCGTCAAGCAGTTCCGCTGCCCCTACAAGGAGATCCTTTTGGAGCTTCCCGCGGGCAAGCTGGAGAAGGGGGAGGACCCCTTCGAGGCCATGAAGCGGGAACAGCGGGAGGAGACCGGCACCACCGGTAAGAACTATGTGTCTTTGGGCAACCTGTATCCCACTCCCGGCTACTGCGGAGAGATCATCCGGCTGTGGGCCTGCCGTGTGGATAAGGAGACCGGAGAGCTGGATCTGGATCCGGACGAGTTCCTCCAGAACCTGCGCATTCCTCTTGACAAAGCCGTGGAAATGGTGTTAAATAACGAAATCCCCGACAGCAAGACCCAAGTGGGGATCTTAAAGACCGCCGCTCTGGTGGAAAAAGGACTGCTGTAAGCTCTTCCCCACCCGGCGGAACGTTCTGCTCAGGAGAAAGGAGCGAGATTATGAAGCCACTGTTTCGCATGATGTGTCTGGCCCTTTGTGCCGGACTGTTGCTCACCGCCGGGGCCTGCGCCCAGACTCAGGAGGAAAGTTCCTCCCAGATTTCCACACCTTCCGTAAGCGTTGTGGAAAACGAGCCCACCCCCACGCCAACTCCCACACCTACGCCTAGTCCCACTCCCACGGTGGAACCTACCCAGGAGCCTACACCTGCTCCCGCCGGGGATTTTGAGGCCGCCTTTGAGGAGAATCCCATTGACGCCGCCCTGGAAGAGGACATGATGTACGCCACTTCCACTTCCCTGATCTCCCGGGCCTACGACAACGCGGCCAACCGCTGGCTGAAGGTGATCGACACGGCTTGTGCCACCGGGGAAGCGACCCTTCCCAAGGACGTCCTCACCCAGTTCCTGGAGGAACAGGCAGCTTGGGAGGCAAGCCTTGACAGCGACATCCAGGCTATCCGGGATGAGAACAGCGAGGACGGGTTAGCTTCCGCAGAAGCGGTGATGAATCACTATCGTGACCGGGCTAAGGCATTGTGCCAGACCGTGTACGAGGCCACCGGCAATATGCCGGAATTCCCCTCCACCGACGAGGAAGCCCAAGGCTAAAGAATTAGAAACACAGAAAAGAGCCTGCCGTGAAAAACCGGCAGGCTCTTTTTTTGACCCCGAGGAAAGTCCGTTGTAAAACGGGGGGTTGTCTGGTATACTAAAGGCAGTTTTGAAAAGCGGATCCCCGCTTCGGGAGGAGTTGACTGCCATGATGCTGTCCATCGCGGAAAACTTTGAGTTTTTCATGGAAGATCTTTTGGACGTGCTGGTGTCCAATGCTATCCACTTGTTCGAGCTGGTGGGTGTGATCGTGCTCATCGCCGCAGGCGTCCGTGGCGTGGTGAATTATATCCGCCACGATCCCATGGTGCGTCTGAACCTGGCCAAGGGCATGGCCCTGTGCCTGGAATTTAAGCTGGGCAGCGAGATCCTCCGTACAGTGATCGTCCGTGACCTGAGCGAGATCGCCATCGTGGGTGCCATCATCGCTTTGCGGGCGGCGCTGACCTTCCTGCTTCATTGGGAGATCAAGAACGAGGAGGCCGAGGCGGAGGCCAACCTGAAAAAGGAGTATCGGGAGCTGAAAGCCCAGCAAATCGCAGACGAGCGAGAAAAAGAGGAAACGTAAAAGTTTCGCCAGCCTTTTCAAAGGCTGCAGAGCGCTAGACAGCGTCTCGCGACCTTAAAAACGGCGCAGCCGTAAAAAGAAACCAGCGCCGCAGGCCGCACGCTGCCGAAGGCAGATAGGCCAAGGCGCGAACCTCTTTCGCCAAGCAAAACAAGCAAAAAAGGATACCTGACAAAGCTAAAACCTGTCTTTAGGTGTGAAAGCGTTTTTCACCCTTGGACAGGTTTTTCTGTGCATGGGGACAGTATTCGTCAAAACAACTCTCACATTCCTCTTTTTGATGACTTTCCGAACAACACATATAGTAATCACACTCTTCACAGCAACACTCTATCGGCTTTCCTTGAGAGTCCTTTTTATTCCCGTTACCTGGGCAATGAACCCCTCTTTCTCCTGGAATGATTTCTACCCCTGTTCCATCTATAATCATTTTTACACCTCTAAATATAGCATGTTTACATTATATAATGCAACAATCTACATGTAAAGGGAAAAACTAAGATATTATCTCCTCAATTCATAAGGAATGGAGAGGTATCGTATGGTTACATTAAATGTTTTGCAGCTGCTGAAAGAGCGGGGAAAGACCAAATACTGGCTTTACAAGCAGCTGGGCATGAGTTACCAGAACTTCAGCCGGATGGTGAACAACGAGACCAAATCCATCCGCTATGAAAACATTGAGGCTCTATGCCAGCTGTTAGAGTGCACTCCCAACCAGCTGTTCACTTTCACCGACGAATGAGAAAAGGACACCCGAGTTTTCCAGCTCGGATGTCCTTTTTTGCTTGGTGTAAGAGGGCCGGCCATCCTGCCTACCGCCCTGCGGGCGCATGCGGCGGGATGGCCTACTTTCTTTTACGGCTTCGCCGTTTCAGACCTTGGGGCTTTGCCCCAATCCCCACCAGCTTTTTGAAAAAAGCTGGACCAAAAACTTTTAAGTTTCGTCCTCTTCTACCAGTTCTTCTTCCACTTCATCAGGAGTATCAGCGCCTTCATCGGCAGTACCGTCGTCCTCGATATCCACCTGGTCCACTTCGTCCTCCTCATGAGGCACTCGGGCCAGGGTGACCACCTTACTGCCCTCTTGCAGCTTCATCACCCGGACGCCCTTACTGGGCCGGGCGCAGACACGGACGCTCCCCGCGGCGATACGGATAATGACACCGTCCTCGGAGATGAGAATAATATCGTCGTCCATATCCACCACCTTGATGGCGGCCACGTCGCCGAACTTATCGGTGTGGTAGTTAAGCAAGCCCTTACCGCCCCGCTTCTGGATGCGGTAGTTGTCCGGAGTGGACAACCGTCCGAAGCCGGTCTCGGTGACGGTAAGCACCAAGCCTCCTTCCCGGAGGATGGACATACCCACGATGCAGTCCCCTTCCTCCAGCTTCATCACACGGACGCCTCGGGCGGTACGGGACAGCTCCCGGACCTCCGTCTCATGGAACCGGATGGCCATGCCCTTCTTGGTGGCCACGATCAGGTCGTCCTGGCCGCTGGTGACACGGACCCAGCTCAGCTCGTCTCCTTCGTCCAGGTCGATGGCGATCAGGCCGCCTTTCCGGGCGGTATCGTAGGCGGAAAGCCGGGTACGCTTGATAACGCCGTTCTTGGTGACCATCACCAGGTACTTGTCCTCGTCGAACTCCGTCACCCGGATCATGGAGCTGATACCCTCTTCCGGCTGGAGAGGCAGCAGGTTCTTGATATTCATGCCGCGGCTGGTGCGGGAGCCTTCCGGCACCTCGTAGCATTTTAGCTTGTAGACTCTTCCCAGGGTGGAGAAGAACATCACGTAGTCGTGGCTGCCGGTGACAAAGATCTCCGTGGCCACGTCCTCCTCCCGGCGGTTCATACCGTTAACTCCACGGCCGCCTCGCTTCTGCTGGTGGTAGTCGTCGGTCTTCTGGCGCTTCACGTAGCCGAAGTTGGTCATGGTGAGGACGCACTCCTCCTGAGGGATCAGGTCCTCGATGTCCACTTCTCCGCTGATGGCGGCGATCTCAGTACGGCGCTCGTCAGAGAACTTCCGCTTCATTTCCAGAGCCTCGTCCTTGAGGATGGCCAGTCTCCGGCCCTCGCTGGTGAGGATCTCGTTCAGGTCGGCGATGCGGGCGTGGAGCTCGTCCAGTTCGCTCTCAATCTTCAAAATTTCCAGTCCGGCCAACTGGCCCAGCTGGAACTTGCAGATGGCGTCGGCCTGCAGGTCATCGAAGCCAAAGTGCTCCATCAAGGCCAGCTTGGCCTCGGGCCGGCCCCCTTTGCAGGCCCGGATAGTGGCGATGATCTCGTCCACGATGTCGATGGCCTTTTTCAAGCCTTCCAGGATATGGGCACGGTCCTGGGCCTTTTTCAGGTCGAACCGGGTGCGGCGGGTGATAACGTCCAGCTGGAACTTGATGTACTCTTCCAGGATCTGCCGCAGGTTCAGCATCTTGGGCTCGCCGTCCACGATGGCCAGCATGATGACGCCGAAGGTGGTCTGCAGCTGGGTGTAGGAGAACAGGTGGTTCAAAACGATCTGGGGAGAGGCGTCCCGCTTCACGTCGATGACGATGTGCATGCCGTTGCGGTCGGAGTGGTCGTCGATGTTGGAGATACCCTCGATCCGCTTGTCCTTCACCAGGTCGGCGATGCTCTCGATAAGACGGGCCTTGTTCACCTGGTAGGGCAGCTCTGTGACCACGATCTTAGAGCGGCCGGTCTTCTCGTTCTCCTGGATCTCCGCTCTGGCACGGACGGTGATCCGTCCCCGGCCGGTGGCGTAGGCGGCCCGGATGCCGCTGCGGCCCATGACGATGCCCCCGGTGGGGAAGTCAGGCCCTTTGATGTGCTCCATCAGGTCCTCCAAGGTGGCCTCGGGGTTGTCAATGAGGGCGCACATGCCGTCGATCACCTCGCCCATGTTGTGGGGAGGGATATTGGTGGCCATGCCCACGGCGATACCCGTGGAGCCGTTGACCAGAATATTGGGGAAATGACTGGGGAGCACCACAGGCTCCTTCAGACGGTCGTCGTAGTTGGGGATGAAATCCACCGTGTCCTTGTCGATGTCCTGAAGCATCTCCACGGACAGCTTGTTCATCCTGGCTTCGGTGTATCGGTAGGCGGCAGGGGGGTCGCCGTCGATGGAGCCGAAGTTGCCGTGGCCGTCCACCAGCATATAGCGCATGGAGAAATCCTGAGCCAGACGCACCATGGCGTCGTACACGGAGGCGTCGCCGTGGGGATGATACCGGCCCAGCACGGAACCTACGGTATCGGCGCACTTACGGTAGGCTTTTTCCGGCCACAGGGTATTTTCGTACATGGTGTAGAGGATGCGCCGGTGAACAGGCTTCAATCCGTCCCGCACGTCGGGCAGGGCCCGCTGCACGATAACGGACATGGAGTAATCCAGGAAGGATTTCTCCATCTCTTTCCGCAGGCTTACGTCAATGACGCTGCCGCCGGCTTCTTCCTTGTTGATCTGGGGAGTTTCATGATCCATGGGTGATACTGCCTTTCTTGCCCCAAGGGCAAAATGAATCGCGTTTTGTTATTTCCCGCCGTTCTGGCCGGCGTTTAAAAGCAGATTTAAGGCCTGGCCCCTGATCTCCTGGGGGATGGCCCGCACAGGGATAACTAGCAGCCCGCCTTCCGGGAGCCTTGCCAGGAGGAGTTGTCCCTCCCGGCCCTTGGCCGTTTTGATGGAGGTGGAGTCGTCCAGGTCCAGAGACTGGGTACCCGCCTTGGTGTCGATGTACAGTTTGTTGGCGTAAAGCCGCAGCTTCACGTCTCGCAGACCCTGTTTGGCTTTCCGGCGCATATCCAGCCGGGGGACCAGATTCAGGGCCAGCAGCACCAGCCCCGAGACCAAAGTCATGCCCAGGTCAAAGGCCTGCCGCTCCCAGAGGAAGGAGACGAGAAAAAACAGACACAGCGCCCCCAGGATCAGGGTCTCCACCAGGGCACGCCTGCCGCTCTGCTTGTAGATACCGGAGAGCCGCAGCCCGTCGTATACTTCTCCTTCAGTCAGGGTATAGGAAAATTGAAAGGATGCCATACGTAATGTCCTTATCTCAAAGTAAATCTATGGTTTTCCACAGGCTTTTCCTTTCCCGTGGAAAATGGGGGAGCTTTCCGGGGAATGTCCGTGGAACTTCTCCGCCAGGCTTCCCGAAAGAAACCCCGGTCCTGCGAAGCAGGATGGAGGTTTTTCAAATCGCCACGAAGGCTTGCCGAGAGAAACCCCGGTTTTGCGTAGCAAAATGGGAATTCTTCAAATTTCCAAGGGGTTTCCGAGAGAATTCCGGTCCTGCGAAGCAGGATGGAGGTTTTTCAAACCTCCAAGGAATTTCTCTCTTATAAACTTTTGCTTCGCAAAAGTTTATACATCCCAATTTGCCTCTTTGGCCCGCTTCATGATGAAGTCACGTCTGGGCTCCACCTTATCGCCCATGAGCACGGTGAACACTTCGTCCGCCTCGATGGCGTCGTCCACCTCTACCCGGCGCATGGTACGGGTGGCGGGGTTCATAGTGGTCTCCCACAGCTGCTCGGAGTCCATTTCGCCCAAGCCCTTGTACCGCTGAATATCGTAGCCGGTGCCCAGCTCCGCCATGATCTGGTCACGCTGCTGGTCGGAGAATGCGTAATAGTGACGCTTGCCCTTGGTGATCCGGAACAGGGGAGGCTGAGCCAGGTACACGTGGCCCTCCTCCACCAGAGGACGCATGAACCGGAAGAAGAAGGTAAGCAGCAGGGTGCGGATGTGGGAACCGTCCACGTCGGCATCGGCCATGATGATGATCTTGCCGTAACGCAGCTTGGAAAGGTCGAAGTCCTCTCCCAAGCCAGTGCCCAGGGCCATCACCACAGGCATCAGCTTCTCGTTGGAGTACACCTTGTCCAAACGGGCCTTCTCCACGTTGAGCATCTTGCCCCACAGGGGGAGGATGGCCTGGAACTTCCGGTCACGGCCTCCCTTGGCGGAGCCTCCTGCGGAGTCGCCCTCCACGATGTAAATTTCGGTCTCGTTCACGTCACGGCTCTGGCAGTCCGCCAGCTTGCCGGGAAGAGTGGTGTTCTCCAGGGCTGTTTTGCGGCGGGCCAGGTCACGGGCCTTCCGGGCGGCTTCTCTTGCCCGGGAAGCGGACAAGGCCTTGTCGAAGATGGTTCTTGCCGTGGCCGGGTTCTCCTCCAGGTAGGTCATCAGCTTGTTGTACACCATGGAGCTGACCAGGGGACCCATTTCCGTATTGCCCAGCTTGGCTTTGGTCTGGCCCTCGAACTGGGCCTCCTTCAGCTTCACGCTGATGACGCAGGTCAAGCCCTCCCGCACGTCCTCGCCGGACAAGTTTTTGTCGTTGTCCTTGAGGATGTTATATTTCCGGGCGTAGTCGTTCATCACGCGGGTGAGGGTACGCTTGAAGGCGTCCTCGTGAGTGCCGCCGTCGGTGGTGTGAATGTTGTTGGCAAAGGAGAGGATCTGCTCCTGGTAGGAGTCGGTATACTGCATGGCGATCTCCGCCGTGGAGTTCTCGTCCTCCGCCACCGCAGAAAAGTGGATCACGTCCGGGTGGATCACGTCCTTATTGGCGTTGATGTATTCTACGAAGGAGGACACGCCTCCCTCGTAACAGTAGTTATTCTGGTAGGGGGTCTCCCGGTCCTGCTCGCTCTCGGGACGGTCCTCCTGGGGCCGCTCGTCAGTGAGGTGGATGTTCACCCCCGCATTGAGGAACGCCTGCTCCCGCAGACGCTTCTGGAGCACGTCATACTCGTAGACCGTGGTCTCCTTGAAGATCTCCGGGTCTGCCTGGAACCGCACCACAGTGCCCCGCACCCGGCCGTCGTTTACCGGGCCCCGGTTTTCCAGCTGGGTAACAGCATGGCCCCGCTCGAACCGCTGGAAATAGAGGATCCCATCCTGGACCACTTCCACTTCCAGCCAAGTGGACAGAGCGTTCACCACGGAAGCGCCCACGCCGTGAAGACCACCGGAGACCTTGTAGCTGCCTCCGCCGAATTTGCCGCCGGCGTGAAGGATGGTGAACACCACAGTCACGGCAGGCAGACCGGTCTTGTGCTGGACGCCCACAGGGATGCCACGTCCGTTATCGGAGACGTAGACAATGTTTCCCGGCAGCAGCCGCACATCGATCTTATCGCAGAAGCCGGCCAAGGCTTCGTCGATGGCGTTGTCCACGATCTCATACACCAGGTGGTGCAGACCTCGGGGACCGGTGGAGCCGATATACATGCCAGGACGCTTGCGCACCGCTTCCAAGCCTTCCAGGACTTGGATTTGGTCGCCGTCGTAGGCTTTTTCAGACTTTGTCATGTCTGTCATTTCGTTGATTTCCAAGCAAGAACCCTCCTAAAGGAAACGCCTGCCCCCAACCCCTCAGGGAACGAACCCAGATGGGTCGGGGGCTTAGGAACATGGTATTTCTACTTTTACCGGTAAAAAATTTTTCTTTTCACTCTATATTAGTATAGCAGATTTTACTTCTTTTGTAAACATAAAAAGCGGGGAATTCCCTGCGAAAGAAACCCGGAAACGCCCCGTTTTCCGGGGAATTTCCGGGTATCAGAGACGGACTGTTCCTCCGTCTCAGTTGTTCTCTTTGTCCTTCTTTTCCTGGATCTCTTTCAGCCGCCGCTCCACGTAAGCGGGATCGTCGTACTTGGCGAAGAAATCCCCGCCCACAGTGGGCAACTCCACGCTGCTCACCACTCGGGAAGCCTGCCGGGGCTCTTGAATGTTCTGCCGGGCCGCCGGAGCCTCTCGTCTGACGGGCTGCTGAGGTCTGGGGGTCACAGGGGCCTGAACCTGGGGCTGAGGACGGACCTGTTCCCGCCGCTG
>UMIN01001886.1_pt1 | contig 15760 bp, 21 predicted proteins | sample 1965811 | NCBI WGS metagenome assembly UMIN01 (sample SAMEA4836123, study PRJEB28245) | human gut metagenome | biome: gut microbiome; material: fecal sample | place: Denmark | collected 2008
CCGGTTCAGGTTCCGGCTCTGGCACGGTCCCGGCGGTCATGTCTATAACAATCTGGCCGTTCACCTCGATATCCACAAAGGGGAAGGTATCAGGCACGGAGATCTCAGGAGGGACCTCCGCCCACCCCTCCGGGATGGTATTCAAATTACAAGTTTGGTTGCGGTGCGCCCCGTTCTCCAAGGGCTGGATTTCGATGATTAACATGGGGACCTCCTTTTAGCCGATGGCATAATAGTAATAGGTAGTTCCTGTACCGTTTAACTGGTCACTTCCACTTCCGGTAAAATTTATATACCAGGAAATAGTGGACCCCTCTCTCTTCATCAGGGTATATTGAGTTGCAGTTGTTCCTCCATATTTCCATTGGATTTTTTCGTATGTATCGCCTAAAAATATAGGCAATGCAAAATATAAATTGTTTCCTCTTGTCCCTTTACGCCCATCTGTATCGCCGACTATAAATAGTTTAGGCTCAAAAGGGAGTGTCAAACTGCATGGGTTATTGATCCCGTAGGTGCCGGTCCCCACATAACTGCCAGTCTCTACTCTCAGTGGTAATACGGAGTTTTCAAACGGTATCCCCAAAAACTGATACTCATACCCATCATGGATGCCGCTGTCGGGGTAGGCGTTGCGGTTGGAGGAGCGGACGTATTCCCAAGGACCATCATGTAATTCCTTTTTTCCTGTAACGGTTTTAGCAGGTATAGCCTCTGCTACATAGGTATAGTCCTCGCTATCCGCACTGTTCTGTTTGCCAGTTGGAGCTCCCGATGCATAATAGATAACATTCGCTGGGGTAGTCTTATAATCTATATTGCCCCAGTTGCCATGCGCTACACTGTTTACTTGTTTCGTTAGATAAAAGTATTTTCCTTGTAGCACTTGAAGATTTGAGCCTATTCCGTTTGGAGTAAAAGTCAAAACTTGTGGATTATTTAAAGTAACACTTAAATCCTCATGTACAGTTACTGTTGGAGAATACCTAATATGGTTTGTTGGCGTATATGAACCAGAATTAGGTCTACCCTGCCACTCAACACACTGTATTTGCTCGGCACCAAGATTCGGTACAAGAGCAAAACCAGAAGTTCTTCTCTTCCACCAATACTGATTATATTTCCCTAAAAAGACCAGCACATCATCTGGGACATTGGATACATCCAGCCCAAACAAAGCCGCTGTGGTGTCCTTTAAAAGAGCGAACTTGTTGATAAAGGTGCCTTCTGTGTACACCTTTCCAGGGGCCGGGATTATCTCGTAAATATCGTCTGTCCCATCTACTTTTGTAAGCTGAAAGCGATTTGGGTATTGTACGTTTCTGTCGTCCATTTGGTCCTCCTTTCAGCCGATGGCAAAGTAGTGATATGTGGTACCATTTGCGTTTAGTTGATGTTCACCGCTACTTGATGAATACCATGACACAGAATTTCCGTTGATTGTAACAAACTGTGTGGTCGTGCTATCTGATCTAGTATACATACTAACATTCATATTTTTATAATCATTATCCCATAGTATTATATTAGGCAAAGAGAGATCTACACCACCCGTAGAAACCATCCTAAAAACTCCCCAAATTATTGGAGTAAACGGAAATGTTAACGTATTTGGGGATGAACTCAAAAACGTCCCCGTTCCAATGTAGCTGCCCGTCATAATCTTCGGCGATCCTGCAATTCCACCTGCAATTCCACCTGCAATCGCATCCGATATTGCATCCTGAAACTTCTCGTTAAACTTCGCCATCGTTGGTTGGTCCGTTTCAACAAACGGTGTAAAAGCCATCAGCTAATCACTCCTTCCGCTTTCATATTTCCATATAGTAGCAGATACCATGTGGCTACCTGCCAATTCTTCCATTCAGTATTCATGGCATCCAGTTCCGCCCAGTTTCTTCCTAGATTACTACCCGCACTTGGCAAGGGGTTATATCCACTCCAAAATGTGTACGCATTGGACCGCTTGAAAGCACGCACCACTTGCTCAATGGTCAACCGAATATCTATTAGTATCTGCTCGATATTGTTAGCCTTGATATATGTCAACAGTTCCATGCTCTCCGGTGCCTCTGGCGTAGTGGACAGCAAGTCAATGGTAGAACGTAGAGCGGAAACATTCGCAAGATATTTCTCCATCAGATCAGCGGTTGGAATATCATCTTCATACCAGGTGTAAGGGTCTTTTCCCTCGCCGGGTTCGGGTTCTAGTTGTGGACCTGCAACAAATGAGCCTGTCCCGGAATTTCGATAGAATGTCTTACTGACTTCATCCCGTAAGCAGGCTATTCCGTCTCCATCCAGTGCTGGCCGAAAATCATGGATTAGGGTGTCGTTATCATAGACCTGGCAACGATAAAGCTTGGCGGACATTTTCCTCTCATCTACCTCTCCCCCTGAATTGAGCGTCAAAAGGCAGAGGTTATACGAACAGTTAAATGATGCCGCTCCACTGGTAATAGTCGTATCTCCAAATTTGCAGACGTTTTTGTTTTTGTCTATAACAACGTGGGACAAAACTTTTGATACCGTAGTTTCTGTTCCAGTCGTATTAAAATCAGACCGAATCGAACTAGCAGACATCTCCCACAACACAAAGCTACCTACTCCATTTGCTGTACGCGCGCCAAAGAAGGGGTAAACGCCGCCTTTTAATGCCTCAACCTCCATAACGACCCGGCTGTTATTCGTTGGTTTATGCCCGGTGTCGATATACTGAGTCCCGCTGCTTTCAATGTACTCTAAGTAGGTGACACCCTGATTCCCACCATGGGGTATCTCTATCCTCTGATAGTCCGTGCTGTAACCGTACTGACGGAACTGTTGGTCCAATTCCTCCATCGCCGCCGTTACTCGATTCAGGTCTGTGGCGTTGTAGGTGCCCTTGCTGTTTCTGGCGTCCACATCATTTTGATTTCTATTCGTTACAAGGGTCAAAAAATCAAAACTCATGTTTCCTCCTTGTCCCAATAGATCACTACACAGCCTGTCGCTCCAGCCTTTCCCGGCATACCTTCTCCTGGATAATTGTCAATCACCATTTTTGACGACGTAGAACCATCAGAATTGGTGGTGGTTTTTCGGTGTTTATTCCCTTTAATACCTCCAGCGCCTCCGGCTCCCCCATCGCCCGAACCAGTTACAGGATTTTGCACTCCAGTTCTCGCAAAGCTGTCACCACTTGCAATATCAGTATAGCCATACTCAAATCTTGACCCATCAGCACTGCTATACTGCCCAAAAATGGTATCTTCATCAATTTGAATGTTGAATTGCTGTTGAGGGTTAATAGACACAGTCCCCGCCCAAACAAGGGCGCCAAGGCCGTCCTGTCCATCCTGGCCCGCTTCATCCCAATTACCATCTGTTCCGGCAGTTCCATTTCCGCCCTTTCCTACCAGAATCAATCGGAGTTTCGTAGCTCCTTCTGGTACAGTCCAAGATCCACTTTGTGTGATCACCGCCCGGTTCTGGAACAGGAAAGAACCATCAGCCTGGAGCAGAATACTTGTGCAATCCTTCAATACTCCATCTTTGAGAGATAGATCTTGCTGTATGCGGCGGGCCGTAGTGGCGCTGCTCTCATTCAGCCATACAGTGTCTACATCTCCAATTTCAGAAGTCATATCGCCACGACCGACGATTTCAAGCCTATTCCCACCATAGCATGATAAAATCAACTTAGCGGCTGTCAGCGCATCACCTTTTGTTTTAATGAACGGATTTTGGACAGACTTTGTTTCGCTAGATGCTGTAGAGTTACCGGACACAATATATTGTGTGTTGTTTCCATCGTTCAATGTAAAAATGATTGCCGCTATGTCGTTGTTGGCCTTCATTACCGGATAACTCTGTAAGTTGTCCAACGTCAACTTGTTCCCTTGGCTCCAAAGCGGCTCTGCTGCCAGATAGCCAGTCTCCGCGTCCGCTCGTGGCCATGTTCCCGTCGCCATACAGACGTACCGCAGAAGGTCACCGCACTTCATTCCAACAACATCAGATGAAGACCGAACCACGACCGGCTTGTCCGCATAGTTCGGATCTACAGTATAAAGAGTTTCAAAATTTGTCCCTAGCTGGGCCACAAGAGCTGCTATCCACCCTTTCAACGTGGTTGGGAGGGCTTCCGGTGGTATAAATTCTCTGGATTGCAGCAGTCCAATAATGTCCACCAAGTCCCATTGCATAGTAAGTCCATTATCCCCTGTTTTCCATCCGCCGGAATACTGATAGAATATTCCTAACCGCTTATATTCATCTGTCCCATCCTCCAGCCTGACGGCCATGGAAACATCAATACCCTGCCGTTCTTCAATAGATTGAAATACGCCCTCTTTGCTTCTGGGCTCAAACCTTCGATCCAGGTTATCCATGCGTATCGTACAAGTCCCATAAGGCAGCGCCATACAGGACACATCTCCCTGATGTTTAAGAGAAAACGACGCAATAATATTTCCGTCCCATTCCTCATAAACTCCAGGAAGTATTTCCGCAAATCTCGCCCTTCTTCCTGGCTTGCTCCACTTACTTACTGTAACCCTAATAGCATCGGGATTGTACACTGTAAATCCTGTTAGGGATACGCTCCTCTCCATATTGCCTTTGAAGCTCTTTGAGTGATAGGTTGTGCCCCCCTGCTTGATCTCCACTGTAAAATCTTCCGCTACACCATCCCAATCATCTGACGGGAAATAGATGGAGCATGCCTGAAGAATGGACACATTGGAAAAGGTCTCTTCCGCCCAAACAGCCGGGGTGAATGTACCATCTTCTGCCGATAGTGGATCTAATACAAGTCCAATCTCTCCATTTACGCCCTGTTCAGGAATCAGTTTAAATTGACCATCCAGTACCCAGCGATTTTGTTCCAGTGTTGCGTATGGTTCAAGGACAAATATCTTGTTGTAAGCCTGTTCTCTCTTTGAAAATTGCATCTCCCCACTGCTACTGATTGTGCCATATATAATGTCCGGGTCGATAATGTCAATGATTGCTTTAATGAAAATCTGGCGTGCGTCCGCCACAATCGCCTTTTTGTAGCCCTCCGTGCTCTCAATCACTGGGTTTCACCTCTCGCAGCTCCACAGAAAAGTCGGCCCACATCGGCATAGGTGTAGCCCCATCTTCTCCATCAACCAGTCGGCTCCACATGAATTTTGGATATTGAAAGTCGATGACAAAGAATTGAGAATAAGTCAGTGCGCCGCTGGAACTTGGTGGAAGAAAGCCGCATGTGATGACCTGTTTTCTACCCTTTTCACACGCTGCAATTACCTTATTCTTCAGCTCGTCACTGAAATAGCCATACTGATATGTAACTTCCCAAACGCTTCCTTGCAGTTCACGAACAATTCTCCCTGTGACCATCTTGACGTCGATGGATAGTGGGTCTTTCCACGCTCTATATCCGCCTTTCAGTGTCTCTGGAAGTTCAATTCCATCAATAATCAGTTGTGTCATGGTTCACCTCACGACGGACTTAAAATAGGCGTACCGTTGGCCTTTGCATAGTCTGCCAACGGGCCGAACAGATAAGAGGCGAATTTCGTTCCGTCAGGCATCATTAGGTTAAAAACAAAGTTCCCACCCGATACTCCGTTGCTCTGTACTGCGGCTGAAATACCGTTCACCATTCCAGCGGATGCCACGCCCAAGCCAGAGGATGTAAAATCTACACTTGCCGTGCCAAAGTCCATACCGCCCTCAATTTTTTGACGGATACGGTCATACTCATTATCCCAGCCCTGGGCTAAACCTTCGGCCATATACTCTCCGATCCCCGCAAAAACCTTTGACGGAGATGCGATACCCAAAACACCCTTTACGCTGGACACAATGCCCCCTACAAATCCAGAAACTTTATCTGTAATCCATGTCATCATGCTTTTTATCCCATTCCACAGACCCTGCACAATATTTTTTCCGATTGTTAGCATTTGTTGTGGCAGATTTGAGATACCGCCTTTAATAGCACTTACTATTTGTCCCGCAATATCTTTTACAAACGAGATCATACTTTTTAAGCCATTGCCTAACCCTTTTATAATTGAGCCGCCTAAATTCACCCAATTAAAAGCTAAAAGAGTATTTACAATAGCGTTAATAATTTTGGGGATATTTTCAATGATAGTCGGGATTGCGCTAATCAAGCCCTTAACCAATGTACCAATCAAACTGATTGCAGCTGAAAACACTTTTGGCGCATTGTCATTAATAACACCCGCAATATTTGTAACGATTGTTGGAACATTTTCGATAATCGTTGGGATACTGTCTGCCAATCCCTGTGCTAAACTCTGCGCAAGTCCAAGGGCACCATCAACAATCAGACCAGCGTTTTCTCGAATAGAAGATGTGAGAGAAACAACCGCTTCAAGACCAGACTGTAGTAAAAGTGGAAGATTTTCTTTTAAATACAATCCTAGTGATGACATTACAGAAGCTGCCGCATTAGCAATTTGCGGAAGTGCAGTTGTAATCCCGCTGACTAAATAAGACAGAATCTGTCCTCCATAAGACATGAAGGTTGAAGCATTTTCAGAAATGTATGCCAAAAGTGATTGAAACGCCTGGATTGCCCCATTTATCAAGATTGGAGCGCTCTGGATCAATCCGCTTGCAATAGCTCCTATTATTTGTGTTCCAAACCCTAGAAACTCTGGAAGTTTATTTACCGCTTTACTTACAAGACCGCCAAGTGCCTTTGAGAAAGCTGTATCGGCTCCATCCGCACCATTGACCATATCATTGAACGCCGTTGCCACTTTGGAGATAGCTGGAAGAAATTCTGATAAAAGCTGGTTCTTTACATTGGATACTGTCTGTCCAAGGGTAGCAAGAGTAGCGTCCAACTGTGCCTGATTGTTCCGGGCCTCCACCAACGCCTCATTGTTGCGGTAAAACGCTTCGCTTGCCTCGTCATACGTCCCGGACAGTGTCTCCATGATGAGCTGGTTCCGCTCGCTCTCGCTGGCGCAGGCTTCTAGCTTGGCGTTAAATTCGTCCTCGCTGATGCTGGCCCAATTTAGCGCATCGGCCAGTGTACCAGTGACCTGCCCCACTCTAGCTGTTTCATTTGCGGATTCAATTAAGCCCTCGATGGGCAGGGCATCGCCAAATGTGCCAGCAACACCAGCAGCAATATTGGTCCATGTGGAAACGTCCTCGGCGCTGTCTGCCAGTTTTGCAAGGAGCTGGGACGCTTCGGTGGCGGTATCCGTATCACCTAGGATGCCGTAAAAAGCGTTGTATGCCTGCTGGGCCGTCTCCGCACCATATCCAGCCGCCTCAAAAGCGGTATTGAGTTTACCCATTGCAACCCGGTATTCCTCGGTGGAGGACTCCAGGGCCAGCAGACCACCAACCGCTGCGCCTGCTGCTGTGGTAATTGCACCAATACCAGCCGCCGCCACTTTCCCAGCAGATGCAAGGCTGCTTTTTAATTTGGAGGCGAGGCTACTCCCGCTCTTAGATACGTCCTTTACGCCACTATCATACTCACTGGTATCCAAACTGATTTTCGCAAATAGATCAAACAGGTTAATAGGTGCCGCCTCCTTTCACGGCACCACTTAGCCCTTCCCTGCCACCACTTAGACAGAGGCGATTTTATTTTTCATGTAGGCGATGATTTCTTCTGGTGTTCGGTTTTCTTCTGGCCTCGGATGCTCAATGTCCAGGTATCTTGCCCTCATATAAGTCCCACCAGCATATTTCGCCGTGTTTTCTCCGATAATTTTCAGAGCGTCCGTTAAATATATGCGATACGCCTGTTCTTTTGCCGCTTGATTGATGAGGGCTGGGAGTGCCGCCAAAATTGCCCGTACCCCCATTCCCCGCACGGACAGGAGGCAGAGAATTACTCGCTCTTTTCCTCCTGCCCAAACGATTTGAAAAAATCAAGCAGTTCTTTATCCTTGAAAACAGAACGAATTTGCAGAATCGTTGTCAATACATTCTGCTTTTCCACCGCCTCTGCCGTGGTATCATTCAGAACAGACAAAATCCCAAACACATCCGCCCGGTGGTCTTTCAGCAGAACCGAAACCAACATGGCGCATTTTTGTGCCCCATAGGTGTACAGCTCTGCCACGCTTTTCCCCTTGCTGTCAAACTTCTTCCCAAGCTCATCCAAGAGAGCCTTATCCCCGGTGATATTGGCGATATAAGGCGTCAGTTCGCACAGTACATCTACCGCCTGCTCGGTAGTCAGTTCAGATAGTTTCATGGTGTCAATCCTCCGAAGGTGCGGCGCTATAGAACTCCATTGGCATGGTGTCCTGTGCGTCGATGGACACATGGCCGGTCAGTTCCACGGATACCTGGCCTTTGCCGTTCTTGGTCGTCTGAAGGGTAAAGCCTCCAGTAGACAGGGCATTTTTTAGGCAAACGGCTACCATGCCGCCATCCGCCCGGTCTCCTACCCACCATAGATCGGCAAAATCAGTCTGCTTCAGATCACGTCTAGGGGTAATTTTTGTGGTGTCCGGGCTTCCAATATCCGCTACACCCAGGGCCAGCTTGATACTAGCCGGGGATGTACCCAGGGAGGTGAACGACATTTTGCACTCCCAGCCATCCAGATGCTTCAATTCTTTTGTGTTGTTGGGGCAATTATCCACATCCTCCCCCAAATCAGAATAGGTAGGAACACATGAAATATTGATGCCGCCGGTGGTGGGGCAGATAATATCCTCGTCCGCCGGAGCTGTCGGCGTCGCTGGGGTAAACTTCTTCAAAATCACGCCCGCGTCAAGCTGCATCTCCTCGAACGTGCTCTGCGGAATGACAGTAAATTTGCCCATGTGGGCCTCCTTCCTAGCTGAATGTCAGATATTCAGCAGTAATATTTATGTATCTTCGTTTAATTGCGGGATCTTCTTCGTATGTAAGGCTTTGGCACCAGGGGGAGCCGCGTTTGAGCCATATATACCCCTCATCGCAGGTGAGATACACTCCGCCGTATCCAATGCGCTTGGATAGCTCCTGTGACTTTTCGTCCGGTATGGCCTCGCTCTCCGTGCGGAACCATAGGTTGACGGTCAGGCCCACTTCCCCGGCGTCAAAGGTGCTTTCGATGTATTCATAGGTGCCGTAGGGAAACACCACGTCGTCAGGCACAGAGCTAGCCCGGTAGAAGGGCATGAACTCGTTAAACCAAGAAAACAGGGCTTTGTTTTTGGTCATAACGCCCCGGCCTCCCGCCATGCCTTATAGATTTTCGGACCCTGTACTGCTATCCAATCCACCATTTCCTCATTAGTGGCCCACGGCCCATCAACAGAAAATGTGTTGCTTCCAAGCCCACTTTCATCAAAGAACGCATGGACTATTTCATGGCGGAGCGTTTTTTTCTCAGAGGCGGAAATAGTTTCTTTTGCCTCATGCTCCCATCCTTTGTACGTGGACATATCGCAAACCACAATTTTCTTTGTTAGCCAATCACAATACCCGTCAATGCTGCGCCGCTCAAATGCTTCATCTTCGGCGTACTTCTTGATTTCGATGGTGTATTCTGTTCCGAGAACATTCACTATCATGTGGTCAGCGCCCACCTCTCCGCAGTGAAGTATTTCAGCGGCAGCGTGGAGGAGCGAGGGGCCTGTTTGTCCTCCGGGTTGGAGGTCACGCGGTAGGTTTCTCCCGTACCCTTGTCCTTGAATACGTCGTTGTACTCAATGGGTACGGCCTTGTCCACCAGAGCGGAATACAGGCTGGTCACGCCCTCCTTTTCCGCCCGTCGGGCCTCCATGGAGGTGTCCATAGCCTGATAATTGGTAAACTCTGCGCCCTCTGTCCATTCCACGATATAGCCGCCAGCGCCGTCGGAAACACGCTTCTTTTCCATCAGTACGCAAGTCCGAGCAAAATCGTCTAATAGGCTCATATAATACCTCCAATTCTCCGCCATGCGTTTAGCTGGCTCTTAAATACATCTTGCCAGCCCACAGCTACGCCGCTGGAATTGGTAGCTTTGCTATACGAATAACCACCAAAACTCTCACTGGTGTACGGCCCCGGATTACCATTTTTCTTGTTCCAGACAGTAATCTCGTCCGCTAGGGAAACCAACGCTTTGGGCACCGCCAGCGCCCAAACAGCGCCATCAAATGTTTCCTCAACCATGTCCTGTGCTGGGTATTGATGAAGCCCGTCATTAAAGACAGACCCCACCACCCGGAAATACTGCCCTGTTTGCAGGAAGGGCAGCGTAATGCCGCCGTCCTGCACTGTGAACTTTCCGGTGTGGATGCCATCAGGCACCAAAAACCAGTTGTTCAGGTGTTGCAAAACTTGTTCCAGCATCACGCCGCCCTCCTTTAGTTCGATGTGCGTTTCCTTGTGCTTTTCACGGCCACGGTGGCGGCGGTCGCCGCCTCATGTGCCCCCGTGTCTGTCTGGCCTGTATCAGCCGGGGGCGTTAACCCCCCGGCGACACAGTAATTTTGGCAATGCCATCCAAATACTCAGCCCACAGCTTCATACCCATAATGGCGTAGCTCTCGCCCACAGCGGTGGAGTAATTACCCTGTGCGTGGAAGCCGATGAGGTTGGTTTCACCCTGCACAGTGTAATTCAGGCCCAGCCGTGCAAACTCGCTGTCGCCGGGATCGGCGTAGTACAGGTCGATATTCTCCACGGGGGTGGCAATCACCGTGTTCCGCGCAATGGCGGTGTTGCCGGAAACAGTGGCAGGCAACAGGAACAGGGTGGAATATCCCATAAAGTCCTTGACGTAGTTGATGCCGAACTGGGTCTGGACGGTAATGTCAGCCGTGCCCAAGTAGTCGTAGGCATCAAGAATATTCGCAAAGCCCACAACAGAGGTAACGTCCTTCGCCATAACCGCGAACTTGTTGAGCACCTCGCCCTGCGCTTTAGCAAGTGCGGCCTGCCAGGTGGTGGCGGTTCCCGTCAGAGAGCCGGTGTTCAGGAAGGTGTAGAAATCGCCCAGCACCACATTCTGGAGCTTGGTTAGAAAAGCGTCGTCGCTCTTTTCCACCGCAATTTCCGCGCCATACTTGTCCACGTCCTCGATAGGGACAGCCTTGGCATACTTCTTGATAGTCAAGTCAGCTTTTGTCGCCTGAGTAATGGTGGCCTTGCTGTACGGGATCACATTGCCGGGATCAACATCGCCATCCTCCAACGTAACGTCAGCCGTATAAGAGATTAGCTGAGTGCCAGGGGTCTTTCGGATGGGCCGCATGATGCCCAGAATGGTGCGAAGCGCATACCAGTTATCGTTAAACCGGGTAACGAAGTCCACCTCACGGGCGGTAATGCTGGTATAGGTATTGGGGAGGGAATCCCTTGGATTGGTCAGGCTTTCAACTTTTGTAGCAGCCATTTAATTCAGTCCTTTCATGTAATTTGGTTTTCCATAAGCGCTTTCTGGCGCTCTGCGGCAGACATTACATACCGGCCATGGTCGTCCTTCTTGTAGATGTCTGCCTTCGTCATAGAGCCACCGCCGATGTTGCCGGGAGGCGTCGCGGTGTCCGCGCCTTTTACGGTAGTCGTGCTCACCAAGCCAGAGAAAGTTCCATTGACCAACTCATCCAAGGCGGAGACATCTTTGATTTTGTTGCCGTCCATCTCCAAGGAATTGATCTCCTCCGAACTGCCCCGGATAGCGATATCAAGGCTCTTGCCGGTAATGCCCTTGCTCTCGTAATAGGCCCTCACGGCCTTTTCCTTGGCTGCTTTGGTCTCTTTGCTGGCCTGTTCGCTCTTATAGTTGTCGAACTCACCTTTCAGCGCATCATACTTGTCTTTCCACTTTCCGGCGGTTGTTGCACTGTCCTCGGCGGTCTGCTTTTCGGTTTTCAGGGTTTCGATCTCTTCGAGCTTTTCCGTGTATCGCTCTTTTGCAACGAACTCCCTTCCAACGGAAGAGTTGACGGCCTGCGCCAGCTTGGCAACGGCATCAGAAGGGATAGATCCATCCTCGCTGATGTACTTTCTGATAATTGCGTCAATGTCGAACATGTTTACATTCCTTTCTCGCTGTTACGGGTGCTACCCTAAGAATGTTTGTATAAAATCCGCAAATGCGGGTCTTACCAAAAGAAAAAGCGTGAGCAGATACCGAGATTTACTCGATATCTACCCACGCTCGGGCCTTCCGCCTCAACGCTTAGAGGCGGGAGCAATATTTATTTCAGAAAAATGATTTTAACCCATTTAAAACCGATGAAATTATATAATCCCAAATATCTGCAAGCCCTATGTCTGCAAATCGTTCTAACAAGGCATTAAGCGCGCAAAAAATCGCAACCATTATAAGTGCAGAACAGAACAGAGCGAAAGAAAGCATCGTGACTGCAAATAACAAATTAAGCATCCCTGTGCTTAACCTCCTCCCGCTTAATATGTATAATTTTAACACCATTTTTCACGGGAATCAACTCTATTCTGTCCCCTTTTGCGAGAACTGCCTCAATGGCCCTGATTTGGTTTTCATCCATCATGCGTTCTCCAAACTATCTTCAAGGATGTCTCTATATTCCTGTGTATGGTCTTTCGCCGCCGGTGCAATAAACGGCCTTGCCGGGTTTCCTGCTGTCCAATGCCAATTTCCCTCGTCATCCTGATACACCCACGGCGTGGGGCGACCTCCATCGGCGTATTTGCCGGTTCCTAATTCCACATAGGGGGCGTACTCGACTCCTTGCACACCAACATACACTTCCTCGCCGTCTACAAGATAGGAAACATGGCTCGCAAGGTTTCCCGTGTCCCACGCCTTTTGGTCTCTCAATGACTTTACAGCGTAATTCACCGCTTTTTGCCCGATAGATTCCAGTCCCCGCTCTAAAGCGTTTTGAAACGCAGCCAAAATCTCTCCGCTGTTGTCCTCGAACGTATATTCAAAACCATGCGTTGAAAACGTCTGCCTTGCCATTATTTCCCCCTCTTTATTTTGGCTCGTTTCTTTTGTTCATCAGTCAGAATCGACTTAAACCCAACCGTTTCACGCACACAACTGCAACGGCAGTTATAAATATTCCATCCGCTTGCGCCCATACTCTTGTCTCTTGGGAACATCATTTTTTCCCCTCCGACAATAAACGGCTCATCTTCCTTTTTCTTCTGCCCATCTGCTCTCATGTGTGCCAGTCGTGTCCGTGCGTCATGCCCTGCTACCCATTCTTTTTCTATGATTGCCCCTTTGCTTTTCAGATCGTCCGCCGCATCTTGCCTACCAGCCTCCATAGCGGTCAAGGTTGCCGTTCTTGCTGTCCGCAGTGCGCTTGCTCGGTTCATTTCCGGGATGCGGGCCTGTAAATCAGTTGCTATCTTTCCAATGCTCGTACCTGTTAAAAGCCCACGGGTCACCGTCTTTGTAATTTGTTTTTTTCCCCATGCAAGATCAATCCCTCTACGGAGCGCCTTTTTTGCGGGATAATATGGCATCAAGTCCGGCTCTTCCAAAATAAGGCGACGGACAAGTTTTTCATTCCATTGCAAAAAATTTACGTTCGTAAGATTGTCTCGAATTGGTTTTGCAAGTTGCTCCTGCATCCATTGTCGGTTCATTGCGTAAATTTTTGCAATATCGTCGTTCACATAGGCGATAGCCACCTCGTTTGCCTTGGTCATCCGCTCGGCGATGCGCTCCCGGAGCGCCTGATACCGCTCGCCCCTGCCAATCTGATTAAGCCGCCATTGCTTATAATCCTGCTCCGTCCAAACTTTGCCATTGATTTCCGTGCCGATCAGGGCTTTCATTTCCTCATCCCGCTCACGGAACCGCTCAAAGTAGGCTTTCACAGTTTCGTCCAGGTCGTTCCGGGCCTCGCGGTACACCTTTGCAATGCGCTTTTCCAACGCGGCTAATTCCTTGTCTGTCAGTCGGTGGGCTTCATCAGGCTTTGGCATCCTCCGTCACCTCGGCTGCTTCGTATCCTTCCATCTGTCTTTTTCGTTCTTGAGCAATGATTTGGCAACCACAACAAGGGCAATCAAAAGCATCAAAAATCGTTTCTTCCGAACCGGATAAAGTCGAGAAGCCTTTGCTTCCTTTTTCACGGGCAATATAATGCCTTTCCTTTTTGGCTTCAAACTCAAAACCGCATACATTACACTTCATCTTTATTTTCCTCCATTGTTTCCTGCGGCAGAAAGTCATCTTCCGGCCCTTCTTCCACCCGCTCTGTTTCCTCTGCCGCTTTGCGCTCCATCAGGGCGTCGTACTGGTCGGCGTCCCCGTTGATGGTCAGCAACTTCTTTGTGATGTACTCGTCATCGTAATACTCCGCGCCCATGAGGATGGTCTGTGTTTCCTCGGCCCGGTTGATGATTTTACTGCGTGTATAGCTCGGCTCATCGTCAATCCCAGCAAGAGCCAGAATACCGAGGATAAATTCCGTCATGCTGGCCTCGAAGTCATCCACTTTCAAGTCCAAGGGCGTATAGCTGGCCGCAATAGCCGTTGCCGTCTGATTGCCAGCCGACACCGCTGAAGAATCGAACGCCTGGAAATCCTCGTACAGCTTACGTTTCAGCATGTCAATGGTGGCTTCCGTTCCCTGGAATGGGGCCTCTATGGTGTGCGGCTCTGCTGTAGCTCCTTCGTCCTCCGTACTTCCGGCGTGGACAATGTGCATGGTACGCACTTTGTCAAGGAATTTCTGATCGTCCAGGTCATTCATGCCCCCGGCGTTTTGCAGCACCCAATAAATCAGGTTGCCCTCGTCCACATTGTTGACCATGTTTGAGGTGCACAGGTCCAGCGCGTCCACGGTATTTCTCTTCCCAGTCAGTTCGGAAAGCGCATCCTCGCCGTTTTTCAAGGGCACAATGGGGAAAGAAGGATAATTCTCACCATCGTAGATTTCCGTTCCGTCCGCTTGCGAGGTCCGCAGTCGCAGGATATAGGGCCGCTTGTCCTTCAGGATGCTCATATCCTCTCCGCTTCGCTGGATATAATTGGTGTATCCGTCCACCTCGTAGAGCGTCGCCCGCAACGGTTTATCATCAGCTACTTGCCAGAATCGAATGCCCGCCATGAGTGCGCCATTCTCTTCATCATAGAGCGGCACAAATTCCCGCAGCTTGAATACTTCCACATGGTCAAGATTCCAAAAGCCAAAGGACACGCCAGCAATCAAGGCATATTTCCCGGCTCTGACCATCTCCAGGTCAAACTTCTTTCCCAGTTTGTCCTTTGTCGCATTATTTTGGAAGGTCACTCCATTGCCTAACAGGTAGGACACCTCCTGCCGCACATCGAAGCCGAAAAAGGAGGATGCGATTTTGTGGTTGGCAGTGTACATATCCCGGTGCGCCCGGCCCTGCATATCATATATGATTTTCTCATAGCGGTTGATAGTCGGATTCTCGCCCTTAAAGTATAGTCCGGCATCTACCGCCATCTTATATGCCTTGCTACTCTTATGCTGGTTAATTGCCTGCCTGATAAAATCCATCCGGGCCTTTTCGTCCTCGCCCACAGCAAGCAAATCCTGATATGTAAGCAAAAAATCACCTCTCCCACAGTGGAATATATTGCGGTTGCCCCGCCTTACGCATCTTGTGGCGGAGAACTGTCATCACAAAGTATCGGATATCGTCCATTGCGTGGTCGTTCTCCTTGATTGGCTTGTCCTCCGTGGCTTTTTCATCCCATCGGTATAAACCAAACTCCCGGATAGCATCCTTGCAGGAGCGGTGAACTTTGATTGTCCCGTTCTCAATGTAGCGGCTGGTGGTGACGATTCCGGGAACCACATCATTGACCGCCTTATGCACCCGG
>UMIN01011676.1_pt1 | contig 15709 bp, 13 predicted proteins | sample 1965811 | NCBI WGS metagenome assembly UMIN01 (sample SAMEA4836123, study PRJEB28245) | human gut metagenome | biome: gut microbiome; material: fecal sample | place: Denmark | collected 2008
TGGGAGTCAGACTCAAACACCGGGGAGAAATACACGGCGCTGATCCCCAGCTTTTCCAGGTGGGGGATCCACTCCTTAACTTTGGCAATACGGTTGACTGTCACTCCATCGTTGTGGAAAGGCGCCCCGCAGAACCCCATGGGGTAAATCTGATAGAACACTGCGCTCTGGGCCCAATCCTTCTCTATTTTAAGCATATAGCTGCCTCCTTTGATTGCTTTGGTCCTTACAGGACTCCCAAGGAACAGTATAGGCTATTTTGCGGAAAAAGAAAAGCCTTTTTTCTCAGAATTTGCATTTTATCACTAAAAAATTGCAGATTTCTCTCACTAGTGGAGCTTCACATCCTCCAAAACAGAAAAAAGGAGAGCTCCTAAGAGCTCTCCTCTAAAGCGTTTTAGTTGATCTTGAACTGATCCCGCCCAGTCACGGTGACCACGGCACTGTAAAACTCCTTCATGGCCCGGACCATGTATTCCAGATCCTTGGCACCCGCCGTCTCATAGGGGGAGTGCATGGAAAGCTGGGGCAGGCCGATGTCCACCGTGGGCAAACCCACATGAGAACCGGACAGATTCCCCAAGGTGCCGCCTCCGGGGATCTTGGAGTTGTTGTAGTAGATCTGCACCGGCACCTCTGCCTTTTCACAGATCTTCTGGAACACCCCAGCGGTGAGAGCGTCGGTGGCATACCGGGGACTGTGCTTCACCACCACGCCGCCGTTGAGGTAGCAGCGGTTGGTGAGATCGGACTTCTCCGGGCTGTCGGGATGAACAGCATGGGCGTTGTCAGCGGAGAGCATCATGCCTCCGGCGATAGCCCGCAGCATTCCTTCCCGGTCCTTCCCCGACGCCAGAGAGATCCGCTCCAGCACGTCGGACAGGAAAGTGGAATCCGCTCCCTGACGGGTCAGACTGCCAATCTCCTCATTGTCGAACACGGCGCACACGGTGACATTCTCCTGATTTTCCGCCTCCAGGAACGCGGTGACCGCGGAGAACACACACTCCAGGTCGTCCAGCCGGGGCGCAGCGATAAACTCCTCCTGAGCGCCGAACACAGTACCATTGGCCCGACTGTACAGGTACAGGTCCCAAGAGAGGATGTCCTCAGCAGCCACGCCGGCGCTTTGAGCCACCAATGCTTTCAGGTCGGCCTGGCTGCCGCCCAGCAGAGGAAGGGTATCCTTCTGGGGATCCAGTTTCACGCCTTCGTTGACGCCCCGGTTCATATGGATGGCCACTCCGGGGATCACCAACAAGTCCCGGCGAATGTCACAGAGGACTCCTTTCACACCTTCCTCCGTAGACACCGCCAAACGGCCTGCCACAGAAAGGGGACGATCCGTCCAAAGAGCCAGCTGCATGCCGCCGTACACTTCCGTATTCAGCTTGGTGTACTGACCGTCCACCCGCAGCTCCGGGCTCTCCTTCACCTTGAAGCAAGGGGAATCCCCGTGGGGAGCTACTACAGAAAAAGCGTGGAAATCCAGCTTCGGCACCTGGAAAGCCACCAGGGCGCTCATGCCACGAGTGACAAAATACTTTCCTCCCGCTTTCAGCGTCCAGGAGTCCGTTTCCAAAAGCTCCTCAAAGCCTTTGGCCTCCAACATGGCGCGGACCGCGGCAGCGGTGTGGCTGGCAGTGGGGGATTGCTCAATAAAGTCAAACAGTTTCTGGATCATAATGACCTCCTTGGGGAACTTACTCCCCCTGTGTTTCTTCAAAACTGTGAAAATCCGGAATGTAATTTTTCCCCTTGGCGGCTCGGGACTGGGTGAAGCCTTCCAGCTCCAGGTTAAACAGAGCGTCCTCCACCTTCTGCTGCTCCCGGCGGGTGATGGGCCGCTGAAGTTCCGGGAATTGCTCCAAATTGCCGCAGGGGGTATACTGAGACATCAAACTCACCGGTACCCCAGGAAACTCTTCCTTGATCCGCTTCAAGCAGGCTATGGAGTTTTTGGTGTGGCCCGGCAGGATCAGGTGGCGGATGAGCACGCCCCGTTTCAGCATGCCGTCCTCCCCATACTGGGGAAGCCCCACCTGACGCACCATCTCTCCAATGGCTTCCCGGGCTCTTTGGGGGTAATCCTCCGCTCGGGACAGAGCCTTGGCCAAAACAGGGTCGTCGTACTTGTAGTCGGGCAGGTAGATGTCCACCAGACCCTCCAACATTTTAAGAGTCTCCGGTTTCTCGTACCCGGAGGTGTTGTACACCACCGGAACCGGCAGCTTCTTCAGCAGCAGCGCCTCCCGAATCTGGGGCACAAAATGGGTGGGGGTTACCAGGTTGATATTGTGGGCCCCTTGCTCCACCAGGGAGAAAAACAGACCGCTCAACTCTTCCGGGGTTACTTCCTTGCCCTGGTTGGGACCGTGACTGATTTCCCCGTTCTGGCAGAATACGCACCCCAAGGTGCAGCCGGTGAAAAACACCGCGCCGCTTCCCCGGGTCCCGCTGATGGGAGGTTCCTCCCAAAAATGGAGGGCCGCCCGGGCTACCCGGGCCTGTTCTCCGCTGCGGCATACGCCGCTGCCTGTTTCTCCCCGGGAAACGCCGCAGTTTCGGGGACACAACTGACAGGCGGGGATCATGACTGCTCGCCTCTCAGAGCCATCATGGCGCAGTTGCTGCCCCGCTGGCCCCGGGTCTTCCGGTGAGAGAACACCAAGTCGCTCTCGCACATGGTGCATACTCCCCCAATGGTGATGTTCTCCGCTTTCACTCCAGCGGAGAGCAGATACTGCCGGTTGCATTCCCACAAGTCCACATGGTACTTTTCCCGCTCAGGGCCGGTGACGAACTTCTCGGACTGAGGCAGCTTCAAAAACTCCAGAGCCACCGGCTCATCCACCTCGAAGCACTCCTTGCCGATAGACGGGCCCACTGCAACCTTCAAGGCCTCAGGCCGGGTGCCGAACTCCTGGGTCATCCGCTCCACCATGGCTTTCGCCATACCAGCGGCGGTGCCACGCCAGCCCGCGTGGGCCAGACCAATGGCCTTGTGCTCCTCATCCACAAAGTACAGGGGCACGCAGTCGGCGCAGTAGATCACCAGGGTCACGCTGGGATCGTCGGTACACAAGCCGTCGATGGACTCCATATCCTTTTCCCGCCAAATGCCAATACCACGCTGGTCCTTCCCCACCCGTCGGATGTTGATGTGGTGGTCCTGGGCACCGCAGACCAAAGAGTCTGAATCAAACCCGGCAGCAGCGCAGAAACGGCGGTAATTTTCCGCCACTTTCTCAGGGTCGTCTCCCCGGCCAAAGCCCAGGTTCATGGAAGCGAATTCCTTGTCGCTCACCCCGCCGATGCGGGTGGTAAAGGCGTGGTTCACCAGTTCCAGCTCTTTCCAGGCGCCAAAACGCAGCACCCCCACCCCCTGAGGCACTTCCAGTTCCATGGCGCCCAGAGGTCCGGGGACGGCGTCCCGAGGTTTTTCAATATCCGGCAGGGGAAAAGTTTTTTTGTTCACAGTGAGTCCCTCATATTTCTGTTTGATGGTCAGCCTTCCGGCAAACAGGTGTCCGCAGCGGGTGCAGCGAAAGTCCGCCCGGAAGCTCTTATTCTTCAGGCTCCACCGGGTGAGCCGCCGGCTCTCCTCCCCGCATTTGGGACAGGGGAACCGCAGGTGGCTTTTCTCCACCAGGGGACTGTGCAGGTCGCACACGTAGGTGGTCTTGAAAGTGATCCGCCGGTAAAACTCCTGGTCACATTCGTCAATGTAGGGAACAATGGCTTTGGGATCGTACACCTTGCGGAGCACTGCCAAAGTCATCCAGCTGTCGTCCAGGGCCCGGTGGTGGTCCATACCGGACATATCCACCCCCAAAAGCTCCGCAGCTTTGGAAAGGCCTACCTGCTCCTTTCTTCCCAGACCGATCCGGTCCTGGGTAAAGACCTGCAAATCACAGTACTGAGAAAGGAAGGGAACGATCTCGTCGCCGCTGAAGTACCGGCAATTCTCAATAAGAGTCAGGATATCCGAGGTACCCCAGGTCATCACCACACAGTCTCCCGCCCAGCGCTTGAACCGACTCACTGCCTGCATGAACGTCATGCCATCGTTCAGGGTTTCGTCGGTAATGCTGGTCAGGTTGACGATGGTGCTGCTGATATGCTTTGCCACCTGGGGTTTGACAAAGCAGGAAAAGGTGGATCTCTCCACAAGATCCGGGCCGCATTTCACGGCGCCAAACTCGATGATCTCGTTGATATAACCTTTGAGCCGCCGGCTGTATGTGCCGTTCCACTCCAGGTCCAAAATGACAATATCCAACCGGTCGTCTCCTTTCTGCACAGTGCCTGTGCTATCGATCCGCGGCGCAGTGCCTGCGCTCTCAATTCGCGCCTTGGGGCGGTGGGCTGACGCCCACGCCTGGGGAGGACGCTACCTCGCGTCCGCGACACAACGCCTGTGCTCTCAGTTCGTGACTTGGGGCGGTGGGCTTCGCCCACACCTGTACAGGCCGTTGCCTCACGCCCATAGAGCAACCCGCCCTTGTGGAACGGGAGAAGGCAACTTACCCAGCAGGAACACCCACTTATTTCTTCTTGCTGGCCTGCTTCATCCGAAGTTCCTTGGACAGGATGCCCTTGCGCATACGGATGCTCTTGGGAGTGACCTCCACCAGTTCATCGTCGGCGATAAACTCCAAGCACTGCTCCAGGCTCAGCACCGAGTGAGGAGTCAGCTTCAATGCGTCGTCGGAACCGGCGGCACGAGTATTGGTGGCGTGCTTTTTCTTACACACGTTCACAGTGATATCCTCGGTCTTGGGGTTGGCGCCCACGATCATACCCTCGTAGACTTCCACACCAGGCCCGATAAACAGCCGGCCCCGCTCCTGAGCGTAGAACAGGCCGTAAGCGGTGGATTCTCCCGTCTCATGGGCGATGATGGAACCCTGGACCCGCTGCTGGATGTCTCCCTTATAGGGCTCGTAGCTGTCGAACACGTGGTTCATGATGCCGTTGCCGTTGGTGTCGGTCAAAAACTCAGACCGGTATCCCATCAGGCCGCGGGCGGGGATCTTAAACTCCATGTGAGTGGTGCCGGACTCACGAGAGCCCATATTCAGCAGCTCCGCCTTACGGGAGCCGATCTTCTCCATGACGGCACCCACGTAATTATCAGGCACTTCGATCATCAGAAGCTCCATTGGCTCCAGACGCTTGCCGTCCTTATCCTGCTTATAGATAACGGTGGGACGGGACACCTGGAACTCGTAGCCCTGACGGCGCATCTGCTCAATCAGAATGGACAGGTGCAGCTCGCCTCGGCCGGAAACCTTGTAGGTGTCGGAAGAGTCGGTCTCTTCCACACGCATGGCCACATTGGTCTCCACCTCTTTGAACAGCCGGTCCCGCAGGTTCCGGGAGGTGACGTACTTGCCTTCCCGTCCGGCGAAAGGAGAGTTGTTCACCATGAACATCATGGACACAGTGGGCTCGTCGATCTTCACGAAGGGCAGAGGCTCCACGCAGTCGGTAGCGCAGGCGGTCTGGCCAATGTTCAGGTCCGCGATACCGGACACAGCGATAATATCTCCCAGCTGAGCGGATTCCGCTTCCACCCGCTTCAGGCCCTCGAACTGGTACAGCTTGGTGATGCGGGCATTCTGGGTGGTCTCTTCCCCACCGCCGCAGATGGTGACCGTCTGGCCCACCTGGATAGAGCCACGCTCCACCCGGCCAATGCCGATGCGGCCCACATACTCGTCATAGTCGATGTTGGAGAACAGCACCTGGGTGGGTCCTTCCAGGTCTCCCTCGGGAGCGGGCACTTCTTTGAGGATCATCTCAAAGAGGGGGCTCATGTCGGTGCCGGGCTCATTGGGGTCCAGAGTGGCATAGCCGTCCCGAGCGGAGGCGTAAGCCACAGGGAAATCCAGCTGGTCGTCGTTGGCGCCCAGCTCGATGAACAGGTCCAGCACTTCGTCCACCACTTCCGCGGGACGGGCACCGGGACGGTCAATCTTATTCAAGACCACCAGGGGCTTCTTCCCCAGGGCCAGAGCTTTTTTCAGCACGAAACGAGTCTGGGGCATGCAGCCCTCGAAAGCGTCCACCAACAGCAGAACGCCGTCCACCATCATCAGCACACGCTCCACTTCGCCGCCGAAATCCGCGTGTCCGGGAGTGTCCACAATGTTGATCTTGGTGTCCTTATACATCACCGCCGTATTCTTGGAGAGGATGGTGATGCCCCGTTCCCGTTCCAGGTCGCCGGAGTCCATCACCCGCTCGGCGACCGCTTCGTTCTGGCGGAACACGCCGCTCTGACGCAGCAGCTGGTCCACCAGCGTGGTCTTGCCGTGGTCTACGTGTGCGATGATAGCCACGTTGCGTAAATTCTCTCTCTTTGCCATGGTATCCCATCGATCCTTTCTTCAGTCCCGGCCCATACCGGGCCCTGTAATCTCGCTCGTTGTCATTAACCGATTTATTATACCACCAAACACACCCTTTGAAAAGACCGAATTTGGCTAAACTCCGGGGTTTCTCCAGGATTTGGAGAGCTGATTTCTTGTCCTTTTCCACCCCCTATGGTATAATTATCTAAAAAGGTATGGGCCCCAAAAATGTTTTTTAGGAGGCGGTCCCTAATGGAGAAAAAAAGGCCCTTAGTGATTCTTCTGACAGCCCTGTGGGGATGTTTGATTCTCCTGGGAGGCTGCACGCCCCAAACGGGGAACCCTGCTTCTACTCCCACTCCTGGCCCTTCCCAGAGCCATGACACGTCCTCTTTCCTTCCTGAGGACCAGGACCTGAACGGTTCCTGGGAGCAGGAGGGCGTGTTGGTGGAGCTGGCCGGATACACCGATGGAGAGGACGAATGGGCTGTCCTCCATGGACAGAGTGAGCTCACCCTGCTGACGGTGACCCCGGAGATTCAGGTGGTGGGCGGCCCCTTAGAGGAAGGCCAGCGGGTAGCCGTCACCTGCCTTGAAATTTTGGAAACCTATCCCAGCTCGTTCTATCAGGCCAGCAAAGTGGAGGTTCTGGAACCCCTGACATCAGAGGAATGGGAAGAAGCCTCCGCAACAGTAAAAGAGGCGGAGGAATCCCTGGAAGAATTAGGGAAATGAGAGCAGGGGAGCTCTTGGGAAGCATAGATGGAATTTCGCCAGCCGCTCTGGGAGACTTGCAAGTTTTGTGAAACTCCTGTAAAATATGGTTGAAAAATCAACTATTCTCCCAGAAAGGACCGCGAACTGCTTCATGACCAACACCCAGACAAGCGACTTCTCCAAAGGCAGCGTTTCAGGCAACATACTCCGGCTGGCCATTCCCATGACGGTGGCCCAGCTCATCAACGTGCTTTACAGCGTGGTGGACCGGATGTACATCGGCCACATCCCGGACGCTGCCGCCAACGCTCTCACCGGCGTGGGGCTTACCTTCCCCATCATCTCCATTGTCACCGCTTTCGCCAACCTGTTCGGCATGGGCGGCTCCCCCCTGTTCTCCATGGAGCGAGGCCGAGGCGACCTGAACAAAGCCCGGAAGATCATGGGAAACACCTTTGCCCTGCTTGTGGGCACCGGGATAGTCCTCACCGTGGTGATCCTGCTGATCAAGCGTCCCCTGCTCTACGCATTCGGCGCCAGCGACGTGACCTACCCCTACGCCAACGGTTACATCACCATCTACTTGTGCGGCAGTATTTTTGTCATGCTGGGGCTGGGGATGAACAATTTCATCAACGCCCAGGGGTTTGGCCGAAAGGGCATGATGACCGTCCTGCTGGGAGCGGTGACCAATATTGTCCTGGACCCTCTGTTCATTTTCGTGCTGGGTATGGGCGTCCAGGGAGCAGCTCTCGCCACGGTGATCTCTCAGTTCATCTCCGCTGCATGGGCGGTATCCTTCCTGCTGGGGAAGCGCACTCTCATCCGGCTGGAACGGCAAAGCATGAAGCTGGACCTGAAACTGGTGTGGAAGATCGTGGCCCTGGGATTTTCCAGTTTTGTCATGGCTATCACCAACAGCATCGTGCAGATCACCTGCAACTCCACTTTGCAAGCCTTCGGCGGCGATCTGTACGTGGGCGTGATGACCATCCTTAACTCTGTGCGTGAAGTGGTCTCCACCCCCATCAACGGCGTGACCAACGCTGGTCAGCCAGTGGTGGGCTTCAACTACGGCGCCGGGGAGTACAAACGAGTGCGGTCGGGGATCAAATTCATCACCGTACTGTGCGTGATCTACACCACCCTGGTGTGGCTGCTGCTGTTTCTGTTCCCCCGATTTTTCATCGGCCTGTTCAGCAGCGAGGAGGCCCTCCGAGAGGCTGCCGTGCCCAGTATGCATATCTACTTCTTTGGCTTCTTCATGATGAGCCTGCAAATGGCGGGGCAATCGGCGGCAGTGGCTCTGGGCCGGTCCAAGCAGGCAGTGTTTTTCTCCCTGTTCCGGAAAGTGGTCATCGTGGTGCCTCTCACCCTGTTACTGCCTTACCTGTTCGGTCTGGGAGTCAACGGCGTGTTCCTGGCAGAGCCCATCTCCAACTTTATCGGCGGCGGCGCCTGCTACATCACCATGCTGCTGACCATTTGGCGGGAAATGGTGCGCAAGGAAAAGGCAGCGGCAGGCAAGTAACAACCTTTTATTTCTGCTTACAGCGGAGAGGCTCGGGTTCCCTGTTACACTTCACCAATCAAACAGACGGCAGTGTCTTTTTACCAACACTGTCGTCTGTTTTTTAGTACCGTGGAGTTCCGCTCCACACCTTGCGGCCTTTTTGGAAAAAGGCCGGCGAAAAACTTCCGCCGCTTCGCGGATCCCCCTATCTTTGACAAATAAATATTTATCCCGCCCAACGCTTGCGGGGCACGCGGTTTTCGGTTACAATGGAGCATGGGAAAAAATTTTTCCCCGACCGAACCTACGAAAGGCTGGAATGAAGAAATGGAGTTTCCAAAACGTCCTTTCCGCACCCATGGCGGAGCGGCGGTGCCCCATCACAAAAACACCTGGGACATCCCCACTGCCACCATGCCGCCCCCGGAAAAGGTCATTCTGCCAATGCAGCAGCACATTGGCGCGCCCTGTATCCCCACTGTGAGCAAGGGCGATCATGTTTATGTGGGCACTGTGGTGGGCGATAACGACGCCTACGTCTGTGCCCCTGTACATTCTTCCGTCTCCGGTACAGTGACGGAGATCACCTCCGTCATGCTCACCGGCGGCCAGATGACCCAGGCTGTGGTCATCGAATCTGACGGCAAAATGGAGCATGACCCCAACATCGCTCCTCCCGCCCCCATCACCTGCAAGGAGGAACTGGCCGCCGCGGCCAGAGCTTCGGGATTGGTGGGCCTGGGCGGCGCCGGCTTCCCCGCTCACGTGAAGCTGAACGTCCCCGAGGGAAAAGTGATCGACACCCTGATCGTCAACGTGGCAGAGTGTGAGCCCTATGTCACCTCCGACCACCGGGAAGCCTTGGAAAACGGCCAGAACGTGCTGGACGGCGTCTACAAGGTGAAGGACATCTTGGGCGTACAGCGTGTGATCATCGCCGTGGAAAACAACAAGCCCGACGTCATCGCCAAACTGACGGAGATCGCCGACGATCCCAAGCGGGATCCCCTGGATCAGGTCCGGGTGCTCCCCTTGAAGAGCCGCTATCCCCAGGGCGCTGAGAAGGTGCTGGTCCAGGCCTGCACCGGACGGAAGGTCCCGGAGGGCAAGCTGCCCGCCGACGTGGGATGTCTGGTGATGAACATCGCCTCCATCTCTTTCCTGGCAAGCTACATGCGCACCGGTATGCCTCTGACCTTAAAGCGGGTCACCATCGATGGTTCCGCCATTGCTCATCCTCAGAATGTCATTGTCCCTGTGGGAACTCCCATCAAGGACGTGGTGGCCTTCTGCGGCGGCTACAAGACGGAAGCCCGGAAGCTGATCATGGGTGGTCCCATGATGGGCGTGGCTATCACCAGCGACGAACTGCCCATTTTGAAGCAGAACAACGCCATCCTGGCTTTTGACGCCAACGATGCCGCTCTGCGTCAGCCCACTGCCTGCATCCGCTGCGGCCGCTGCGTGGCAGCATGTCCCATGGAACTGATGCCCACCAAGCTGGAACAGGCTGCGGAACGCAAAGACGTGGACGCCCTGAATTCCCTGAACATCATGACCTGCATGGAATGCGGCTGCTGCGCCTTCTCCTGTCCTGCGGGACGGCGGTTGGTACAGGCGATTCGCCTGGGCAAGAGCTACGTCAGAAAGGCCGCCAAGAAGTGAGTGCATCTCGCTTTTTCATCCCGTATGCTTTCCGGAAAGGATGTAATCGAAATTGGATAAATTGATCGTATCCTCTTCCCCCCATTTTAACGGAGGGAAGACCACTCAAAACATCATGCTGGACGTGATCATCGCTCTCGCTCCCGCCATGATCGCCTCCGTCATCTTATTTGGGCCCAGAGCCGCGGTGGTCATCGTCACCTGCGTGGCCGCCTGCGTCCTCAGCGAATACCTGTCCCGCCGGGTGATGAAGCGCCCCCAGACCGTGGGCGACCTGAGCTGCGTCGTCACCGGCATCCTGCTGGCGCTGAACCTGCCTGTTACCATCAATCCCTTCATCGCTGTTTTCGGCAGCGTGGTGGCCATTGTGGTGGTCAAGCAGATGTTCGGCGGCATCGGCCAGAACTTTGTCAACCCGGCCCTCACCGCCCGAATCGTTCTTTTGAACTCCTTCCCCTCCCGGATGACCCACTGGGTGCAGCCCTTTGACTACTCCGCCACCGCAGATGCGGTGACCACTGCCACTCCTCTGGGCATTCTGAAAGAGGGCGGCGGGGACCTGCCCTCCTACCTGGACCTGTTCCTGGGCAACACCGGCGGATGTCTTGGTGAGACCTGCGCCCTGGCCCTGCTCATCGGCGGGATCTATCTCATCGCTCGCCGGGTGATCTCCCCGGTGATCCCCGTCACCTACCTGGCCACTGCGGCAGTGTTCTCCGCTCTGCTGGGCCGTGATCCTCTCTTTGACCTGCTCTCCGGCGGCCTGATGCTGGGCGCTTTCTTCATGGCCACCGACTACACCACCAGCCCCCTGTATTTCTGGGGCCGTGTGGTATTCGCCTTTGGCTGCGGCCTCATCACCATCGTCATCCGCGAATTCGGCTCCCTGCCTGAAGGCGTGTCCTACTCCATCATCCTGATGAACATCCTCACGCCTCTCATTGAGCGGTACATCAAGCCCCGGCCCTTCGGCTCCCTGCCCAAGGCCAAGAAAGGGGGCGCCAAAGGATGAAACTTGACGCGAAAAGCATTTTGAAACCAACTTTTGTGCTGTTCGTCATCTGCGTGGTGGTCTCTGCCGCTCTGGCCGGCACCAATATGCTCACCGAAAAGCGCATCGAACAGCTGGAAGCGGAAAACGCCGAGGCCTCCCGGATGATCGTTCTTCCCACCGCGGAAGCCTTTGAATCCCAGGACGACGGCGCCTACTACACCGGCACCGCCGGCGGCGAAGTGGTGGGCTACGTGTTCGAGACTGGCGCCAGCGGTTACGGCGGTACCGTCAGCGTGATGACCGGTATTGATGCAGAGGGAAACATCACCGGCGTGGTGATCCTCAGCCACGACGAAACTCCCGGTCTGGGCGCCAACGCCGAGAAACCTGAGTTTCTGGACCAATACCTCCAGCCTGCGCCTGAAGGCGGGCTCTCCGTTATCAAATATCAGACCCCTGCTGAGGGACAGATCGAGGCCATGACCGGCGCTACGGTCACCTCCACCGCCGTCACCAACGCGGTGAACCAGGCCATCGAGCAATATTACGCTGTGAAAGGAGGCGCCTGATATGGAGAAGAACCGTACTTCCCTGTGGCGGGAATTCACCAAAGGCATCATCAAGGAAAATCCGGTGCTGCGGCTGGTGCTGGGCTGCTGCGCCACCCTGGCCGTGACCACTGCCGCCTCCAACGCAATCGGCATGGGCGCTGCCACCACCTTCGTGCTGGTGTGCTCCAACGTGGTCATCTCCCTGCTGCGCAAGGTTATCCCCGACAAGGTGCGTATTCCCGCCTTCATCACCATCGTGGCAGGCTTCGTCACCATTGTGCAGCTGTTCATCAAGGCCTTTTCTCCCTCGCTGGATAAGGCTTTGGGCGTGTTCCTACCCCTGATCGTGGTCAACTGCATCATCCTGGGCCGGGCGGAAATGTTCGCCAGCAAGAACAAGGTCCTCCCCTCCCTGCTGGACGGCCTGGGCATGGGCGTGGGCTTTACCGCCACCCTCCTGGCCATGGGCATCATCCGGGAGCTGCTGGGCGCCGGCACTGTGTTCGGCATCCCCGTGCTCTCCGGTTTCATGGAGCCCATTATCATCTTCCTGCTGCCTCCCGGAGGCTTCTTCGTGTTCGGAATGCTCATTGCCTTGGCGGGCAAGCTGTCCAAGGAGGGCAAAGCACCGGAATCCACTGGCTGCGCAGCCTGCCCCCTGGCCGCTTCCTGCCAGAAGCTCCAGCAGAAGGATAACGGAAAGGAGGCCGCGAACTGATGGACGCGCAAACCATTAAATCTTTGGTAGCCATTTTCCTGGCGGCCATTTTGACGGAAAACTACGTGCTCAATAAGTTCTTGGGCATCTGCCCCTTCCTGGGGGTCTCGAAAAAGCTGGACACCGCCGTGGGCATGAGCTGCGCCGTCACCGTGGTGATGGTCATCGCCACCGCTGTGACCTGGCCCCTGTACATGTTCCTGCTGGTTCCCAACGGTCTGGCCTACTTGCAGACCATCGTGTTCATCCTGGTCATCGCTGCCCTGGTGCAGCTGCTGGAAACCGTACTGCGCAAGTATATGCCCCCGCTGTACAACGCTCTGGGCATCTACCTGCCTTTGATCACCACCAACTGCGCCGTGCTGGGCGTGACCATGCTGGTGCTGGAAAAGGGCGCTGAGGATCCCACCTTTGGCTACCTCCAGTCCTTGGTCAACGCTTTTGGTTCCGGCGTTGGCTTCCTGGTGGCCATGGTGCTCTTCGCCGGTGTACGGGAGCGCCTGGAAAACTGTGACATCCCCGAGACGTTCAAGGGCCTGCCCATCACTTTGGTGGCGGCTTCCCTGGTGGCGGTCAGCTTCCTGGGCTTCAACGGCGTTGTGGACGGCTTGCTGTAAAGGGAGGAAACTGCTATGGAAATCATTACCCCCATTCTCATTGTGGGCATCATCGGCCTGCTGGCCGGCGTGATCCTGGCTGTGGCCTCCATCGTCATGGCGGTGCCCAAGGACGAAAAAGCCGAGGCTCTGGAGGAAGTGCTTCCCGGTGCCAACTGCGGCGCCTGCGGTTACTCCGGCTGCCCCGGTTACGCGGCTGCTATGGCCAAGGGCGAAGCACAGCCCGGCCTTTGCTCCCCCGGCGGAGCGGAAGTGGCCCAGAAATGCGCTGAGATCTTGGGCGCAGGAGACGTGGCCATGGAATATAAGACCGCCCTGGTCCACTGCCTGGGCAGCTACGACAACACCACTGACAAGATGGTGTATGACGGAATCCAGAGCTGCTCCGCGGCGGCGTTCCTGGCGGGAGGCATCACCTCTTGCCGGTACGGCTGCATGGGCATGGGCGACTGCCTGCGTGCCTGCGAATACGGCGCCATCCAGATCTGCAATGGTCTGGCCCGGGTGGACCCCTCCAAGTGCAAAGGCTGCTCCAAGTGTGTTGCCGCCTGCCCCAAGGGGATCATCTCTCTGGTGCCCTTGAAACAGCAGGCCGTGGTGCGCTGCTCCAACTGCGACAAGGCCAAGGATACCCTGAAGGTGTGCGCCATCGGGTGCATCGGCTGCGGCAAGTGCGTTCGGACCTGCGAGTTCGGCGCCGTGACCGTGGAAAACGGCGTTGCCAAGGTGGATCCTGCCAAATGTACCGCTTGCGGCAAATGCGTGGAAGCCTGCCCCCGTCATGTGATCACCATGCTGGGCGACTAAGTTCCCAGCTGCATACAGAAAGGACCTGTCCAAAACGGACAGGTCCTTTTTTCATGGATAAAATGGTTTATTGGGGCGATGCAGCCCGCTCTTTCAGAATCTTTCCCATGGTCAGCAGATAGACGATCACTGTGACCAAGGGCCCCAGCACGTCGGAGAGAGGCTGGGCGTAGAAGGCCGCCCTGGCGCCAAAGGCCATGGGCAGCAGGAAAATAGCCACAAAGTAGACCAGCTTCCGCCAAAAGGACAGAGGCAGGGACAGCCGCACCTGACCGATGCCGGTGAATCCGTCCACCAGCTCGTACTGCACCCCCAGAGGGATGATAGCCAGGGTGCAGATCTTGATGGCGTCGAAGGCTTCCTCAGCCAACTGAGGCTCCTGAGTAAACAGTCTTACGAAAAGGGGACCCGCCACCCGAGCCAGCACAAACATCAAGGCCGTATAGCCTACACACAGCCCCACGATGTATTTCTGAGCCTGACGCACCCGGTCCACCTGCCGAGCGCCGTAGTTGTACCCCAAGATTCCCTGGGTACCTCCGCTGATGCCGCCCAGAGGCATGGTCACCACCAGCATAAAGCTTTGGACGATGGTGTTACAGGTCACCAGCATGTCGCCTTCCGCGCCTCCAGTGGTTTGCAGGATGGCGTTCATGGCGATGATCATCACGTTATCGATGGCCACGATGAGGAAGGGAGTAAAGCCTACCACCAGCACTCTCCCCATGATCCGCAAGTCATACCCGCCGAAGGTAATGGGCACCATCACCCGCTTACCAAACAGGAACAGCACCACAAAGGCGGCGCTGGCAGCTTGAGAGATCACCGTGGCAATAGCAGCTCCCTGCACACCCATATCCAGCACGAAGATAAACACAGGGTCCAGAGCGATATTCAACACAGCGCCCAACACCACGGAAGCCATACCCGCTTTGGCGAATCCCTGACAGATAACGAATTGGTTCAGCCCCGCGGCAGCCAGGGCAAAGAACGTGCCGCACAGATAGGCGGTAAAGTAGGATTCGGCATAAGGGTAGGTGGCGTCGCTGGCGCCGAACAACCGAAGCATGGGTTCCCGGAAGGGTAAGATGCCTGCCACCAACACCACAGAGAATACGCACAGCATCAAAAAGCAGTTGGCAAGGACCTGCTTTGCCGCTTTCAGGTTACCTTCTCCCATGCGGATGCTCACCAGAGGCGCGCCGCCCACTCCGATGAGAAATGCCACCGAACCCACCAAGTTCACCACAGGTCCGCAGACGCCTACACCGGCCAAAGCGATATCTCCCACCTCGGGGATGTTACCAATGTACATTCGGTCCACGATGCTGTACAGCACGCTTACAAACTGTCCCAGCATGCTGGGAATGGCGATCTTCCACACCAAAGAACTGATTTTGTCTTTTCCCAGGTCGTTCTCCACGGCCATGGTTCCCACACCCTTCTCAAGAAACTCAGGCTTTCCACAAGCCTTCCCTATCTTACACCATTTTGGGGCAAATGCAAGAGCCCCATTAAGATTTTCTCTCTCTTTTGACAGGCACAAAAAACGGCCCCGCTAAACCGGCAGGACCGCTTTCTCTCTGTCACAGTCGGGCTTTCACCCATTCCATGGATTTCCGCAGATATTCCAGCGTAGCGTTGGAACCGTAATGCTCGATGGTATAGGTACCATCGTAGCCGTCCTGCTTCAACCGAGACATAAGCTCCTCCAAAGGCAGCTCGCCTCCGCCCACAGGCGCGGGATACAACGCCACGCCATCTACGG
>UMIN01029539.1_pt1 | contig 15592 bp, 33 predicted proteins | sample 1965811 | NCBI WGS metagenome assembly UMIN01 (sample SAMEA4836123, study PRJEB28245) | human gut metagenome | biome: gut microbiome; material: fecal sample | place: Denmark | collected 2008
CCTGTAATATCTCTGTGTTGTCTATCGCATTTCCCTCTTTCAGCAACTCCTGCCAGTTCTTACGTTTGGCCTTAAATAGAATTTCTCTGCTCATCCTTTATTTCCTCCGTATAATACCAACAATCGCCAGTACATATATCATATCCGCAAGGACAAACCTCAATATCTAATGGACTGCGTTTTTCTTCGTCTGCTTTGCATTTTGCCCCGTTCGGTAGTATGTCTACTTCTACACCACATTGCATCATTTTCATTCTTCCTCACTCCAATCTATTGGTTCTCCGCAATCAGGACAAAATTTATAATGCCTGCCGCAAAACCAACCTGTTTCATCTTTATGTATCAATACACATCCGCACTTTTGACAACTATAAGTGCTAGAAAATCGTTCTTTATGGATTCTGGGCCTCTTCGCCTTCTGCTTCTCCGCCGCCTCCCGGCACGCTTCCACGGTTCCGATTTCCCGGTACTGCTGGATTTCTTCGAGGGATTGGATTGCAAAATTCAAAGCCCCAATCGTACTATATACGCCTGTTTCTGGCGGATATGCCGAATATTCTTCTATGAGATACCTTAAATCATCAATAGCCGCTTTCTCTGTCATTCCTCTACCTCCAAATTATCGCCGACCTTGAATAATCGCTTACCACAATCGGCACACAGCATATTTTCTAGCATTACGATACTGCAAGCCGAAATGTAATTGTGATGTATCAGTTTTCCCCGTTTCCAAATTAATGCAATACTCACCGTATCCGTGTATATACTGTTTTATAGCTATGGTTTTGCTGCCACAGCATGGACAGCTAGATATCGGAAAATTATATGGATTCTCTATCATTTTCCTACACCGTCCTCTCCTGCTCGTTTATTCCATGCTTGTATAGATATATTTTTATTTTCATCATATTCAGTAGAGGCGTGACATTCTTTGCAAACTACGGCATATCCCCGCTGTTTCCATCCCAATCCCAAGAAATCCTCTCCTATTTCGTGTATAAATGCCCTTCCACCACAAAACGGACACGGCTTTAATTTAATTTCTCCCACACTTAAACACCGCCTTTCTCGACAATCTCTATCGCCTTATTAAATACGCAAGCCATACAATCATTTTCTCTACATTCTTCTCCGAAGCAGTCTTTACTTGCAGGTGATAGCATAATCTGTTTACATTTGTCCAGTTCCTCAATCACCTTTTCCGTGTCAAAGGCGGCAGGCTCATCCATAATCATGTGCTTTAATGCTGTTCTTTCATTTAGCTGTGCAACATATCTCGGATATGCATGGCTTGTTGTTGGCGTATCTAAAACTCTATTCCTTGCCAATTCTTCAAACTCTGTTATCTTGTTATATAATTTTTCTGCACTAATCAGCTTGTCCATCTTTTCTCCTTTCCGGGCGGTATGGCTCGTGAATTCGCCATGCGACAACATTTTTGATGGTATCAAGATATTTGTCCATCCATTTGTATCCATCGTAATATCCATGTATATATTCCACGGTATCCGTCATATAAGCAATTTCAAGACGTCTGTAATAACCATTCGGAAAATCTTTATTGCTACTCGTGTTAACAAAATACTCGTTCTTCTCCGGCAGCCGTTCCTCTACCGGAATCCAGCCATCATCTTTGGCAGCGACATTTATGTCGTTACCATCATTCATATGCTTGCGGATGATTTCTTGCACTATGAAAATACAACTATTCCAATGTCTAGCAAGCATCTTACTCTTTATATCCGAATACTCATCAACATCTGCCCTTTCATCCTCTATCTCTTCCAAAATCTTCTCTAATTCCTGCATAATTTCACCTCCTCACAATGTTGTTTACATTCCTCACATTTCTGATATGGTTTATCTAACCATTTATTAAAAAGCGTACATTTTGGAAGATTCCTTTCCACGGGCGCTTTTTTACCATGTGTCCTGTTTCTGCGTGTATGATACGGGCATACATCTTTTCCCCAAAAATCACCACCGTATGTACACATATTTAATTCCGGCGATACTCTATGTGTCACTTTAATCTCTAATTCCTGCATGTCAGTCCTCCCTATTTCCTGCTCAAAAACGTCCGTAGCATCCGCTCCCGGTAGTCCATTTCTCTTATTCATGATTTTTCTCTCTCTTTCTGGCTGTCGATGAACTTCTGCGCCATAGCTGCTACTTGGATCGCTTCACAGGCAAGATTTACAGCTCTACTCTTTAATTTGCTTATATACGAATATGACTTAATGCGTTCATCATGTTTTATCGAGTACCATGCACCAGCAAACTTTCTCCTAACACCACTAATTTCACCCTCTGCTTCTTCGATTTCCTCAAAAATCACCGCCGCACCCTCATGGTCTGACCGAAACATCGGGAATCTCTTGTTTGCGGATTCTAGTTCTTTTTCCACTAATTTTTCTACATCTGCTCTTACTGCGTCCATATCTTAAATTTCCTCCAATAAATTAACCAATTCCCTAAAAGTATCTTCATAATAAGTTGGCTATCATATCGCACCCTTTCTTAGTGCAAAGATAGCAAGGAAGGGTTCTCCCTGTACTGTCTTGATATTCATACTGGATAAAATACTCACTCAATCCAAAATTGGCTTCAGTAAGATGTTTGCAATACTCACGAATATCCCTAAGAAGTTTTGAATGGTCTTTCTCTACCATCAGTGCCACTTCTCGGCTATCTGCTAAAAGCTGTCCATTCTGTTCAAATACCGTTAAATTGTTCATAAGTCCTCCTTTTTATGTAGAGGGGATTTCTCCCCTCTTACACAATCAATAATCTTCTGGAATCGACCAATCCTCACACAACCGCTTGTCCAATTTTACCTGCGATACCGTAATTTCGGATTCTACGTATGTTGGCTTTGTATTTCCATCTTTGTCTGCTGCCAAAATCCACGTTGCCGATGTAGATACTCCGTTGTTATATAATCCATTTGGTTCCGCTAGAGGAAGTGTTGCTCCATTAACTTCATGCCGCTCTGGACTTGTAATACTGCTTCCATATGGAATCCCATAGCCAATACATTCACCCTGATAAATCCATTTTCCGGTATAATCATTCTTGGTATACCAGTAGCAGATCAACTCTGGATTATCCCTCATTTCATAAATTTCTTTAAGTTGTGCATATTCAAAGAAATTTGAGATATTTGGTTTTCCAATAGAATCTGAAATCTGACTTTGAACTTCCTCAGTATATTTTCGCTCCCTGTCGTTTTCGTCTTCACACCCTGTTAAAACAGTACAAAGCATTACAAAAATCAATGCAATTCCAATAATCTTTTTCTTCATATCACTTTCCTCCCATCTGGCATTTCTCATAAAATGCTCTTAGTTTTCCATTGTCAATTTCATTTGTATCAAGGTTCGGGTAACGATCTATTACATACTGCATAACCATGTTCTTTTCGGTCTGGCTTTCCGTTTGGTTATACTGGCGATAGCTATCAGCTAGGAAAGAAGCTGCTGATTCTGTGTATGTAATAGATTGTTTGAAAATCTCTCTGTCTTTTTCGACTTTCCATTTCTTATAGACAACTCCTCCTACCGCTGACAAAACGCCAATAATTAAAATTACAACCAAAATTCGTACTCCTGCTTTCCTACCTACATAATCTGCCTCACGGAAATTTTGGTCTGTTTCTTTCTTAAAATCTTTATCAATCTTCACTGAATATCTCCTTTCTCAAGTTCACTACACTATACTCATTTACCCAAAAACGCTCTCGGGAATGCACCTTTTTCAAAATACTTTATTTCTCCAAAATAAGAGGTTAGTAACGAAATCAATTTTGGCGTTGTGCCTATATACAACCACCTACATTCTTTCAATTTATTTGCTAATTCCTCATCTGTAATACCGCCGCCCCATTCATTGAAGTAACCCAAAGACATATTAGAAATTACAATCTTATCCGATAAATCCATGTCTAAATTCCAAAAATAATCGTTAATATAATTCCCTTTATCTCTAAACCACTTTGCTTTACAGCAATCAATCCCAATATAATCAAAGTCCTTAAAAATATAGGACTGAAACCCGGTTTGACATCCAATATCGACAACCTTTTTTGAAGGAATTTTTCTATCCACAATATCCAGATAATATTTCAAATAATCATCTTCAAAGAATAAAAATTCTTGTGGAAACGGATTTTCATAATCTGAATAATTGTAAGCAACAATTTCGTCTTTCAATATCGGAAACAATAGCGAATGGTTCCTATCGTATTTGTCAAGAAGTTCTTTGGCAAGTTCTGGTGTCATTTTCTTGGTTTTTCGTTCCATGTCCTTAATCATCTGATCGATTGTGCCGATCATTCTTCCAACTCCCTTATATGTTCATAAGACCACATAAGCCTTTTGAATAATCTGTTATTTTCTTGTATTGTTTTCTGGATAACATCAATCTCGTCAAGCAAAACCGTAAAATCCCCGTTATAATTCACCCATTCAACAGTGAACAAATCATGTTTTGAAATTGTCATATTATTCTCACCGAACTGGATTCTTAAATGTCTTGCCAAAGCCATTGATACGTTGCAATGTTCTTCCGTGACATCAGACAGTAATTTATCACACGCTAGTTCTAAAGTTTTTGCTTCTTCCCTTTTCATTTTTCCACCTCACTATTCAGCCAGTCTTTCATGCTTCGATACAAAGGAAGATACTGCCCATAATTTTGTTCAAATAAGTCCCTGTCATAATCTTCCTGTATTCTTGCAAGCAACATTTTTACTGCCGCAATATCAACCGGGTCTATATCTCCTGTTATCTTTGATAATTTTTCTTTGTTTGTCATTCTTCCTCCCGATAATACCGATACTCACCATTCACCCATCCGTCCTCAAAATCCGGTTCCGGCTGAATGTGCTTTACAAGTACCGCCTTGTCAGATACATCCGACCAGTCCATATTATTTTTAGCCCAGTCTGCAAACTCAAAATCATCTGTATCAAACCAATGAATCATTGCATCAAAATTCTCTTTGTAGTCATCTCCTCGGCTCTCATAATGCTTTGCGTAGTTATCAGCGATAACTTCTGCCGGAACTCCATACTGGTCGCCGTTTGACATTGTTACTATGTATAATCGCTTCATTCCTCATCTTCCTCCCAACTGTCATAATCCCTACTTACGCTCACCGAATACCAGAAATGCTTTCCACAACTCTCACATTCCGTCCAACACATATCTGCGCTTATCTGGTCTGGTTCATGCGTTTCCTGCATCGCTCCGCAATAAGGGCAAATTAAATCTTCGTTCATCAATAAAAACCTCTTGTTACGGGCCGAACATTACTAAAATACTTAAAATTTACTGGTGGCAAGTTTTCGATTTCTTTCGCTATCTTATTGAGATATTTCAATGTCGGCTCCTGTTCTGTATTAAATGATATAACCACCGCAAAACCAACGTTTTCAACACCTGCCGCCGCTTTCATAATCCTATCTGTTCTTAAATCTCGTTGTGTTGCTCTGAATTTTACAGTGTACATATTTCTCCTTTCAATCCCGGCAGAACCATATCTAAAGCACGTTCACTTATTGGCTACTCCGGTTACTCGACAACATTTATTTGATAGTTGAAGCATTTCATAAATATAATTAAATTGCATACAGCCATTCGTAAAATCCTTGGTTACTATAAAACCGTATTATAGGGTTGAGCGACAAATCTAATAAGATATGACTTTTTCCTCACGGCAAATCCCTGACATCAATGGTGTACTTTAAGCCGTACCTGTGATTTATTTCTGTATACAGAGTGAATTACGGGCTTTGTTCATAATATACCGCTTCAGGCTCACTATCTCCGCACCTGTCAATTATCAAATATCTGTTGCCTTTCTCCTTTACTCCAAACTTTCAGCCGCCGAAAATATTAAATAATCACATTTACCAAAGCCAAACTAAGCATAATTATTACACATATAGACATTATCTCTGTTTTATCCTTGTAAATTAGATTCAGAACGAAGCTAACTATCCAAGCAATAAACGCTATCGCCCATAAAATAAAAATAACTAATTTTAAAATTTCCATATCGCTACTCCATATTTTTCATTTTCATAAACGTCGGAATGTCCTGCTTCTGCTCTTTCTTCTCCACCTTAACCGGCTCTTTCTCTTTCTGCTTCCCGACTACATCAGCAACCGTTTTCGGCTCTGGCTTTTCCTCGATCTGGGCTGGGGCTTCTGGAATAAATTCTTCCTGGTTAGCATTTGCTTCAATTTCCTCATGCACTTCACGATAAATTCCGTCGTCAACCATGTTGTAGGTATGCGCCACCACCGCACTACCGAAGTCTTTCGGTATTTTCTTCATGATGTTATTCCGCATTTTGCGGATAATCATGGATTCCTGCGATTGAAATTCAGACCATGAAGGGGAAATAAACGGTTTTAATTCCTCGCAAGAGAGGATTGCCTCTACATCTCCCAGTTCCTTTATTTTGTCCATGACTTTACGCTTATAAGCGGCAATCTCCTGTTTCTGCTTGTCCGTAGCCTTGTATCTATCTGCACAAATTCCAAAGGTTTCATTCTGCATATTCTGATTGATATGAGCCGCAAGGTTTTTGGCTACGTCTGCACGTTCGGAAATATGATACTCTACATGACCGTCCGTGTACTCAATCGGATAGACAACCTTAACCACCTTGCCATTTCCGGTTTCTTCCCACTCTGGCGGTGTTACTTCAAGTCCTCTACGTTTCGGTGGAGTAAACGGATCGCCCTCTCTTACCGCCCAGAACGGATAAACTTTCTTTACACCACGTCCATATCTGGCGGTTAAAGCATCATATCCATCTCCCTCAATATTGAACTCAATCTGCTTTTCCCATTTTGCTGGCTGATTTTTCGCCGCCACATTCACATTCCGAATCTGGAAATAGCACTCTCTCGGAACGGCATTTGCATTGAGTTTCAGCCTTGCCACGGAAAGAAGAATATCATTCATATTGTTCGGGTTAATAGTTGACGGGTCTGCACCGGAATTATGTACCATGCTGATAATTTCTCCCATAGCCGCCACAACACAATATCTGGAATAATCGTCAAATGTTTCCCCGTCCTCTGCAATCTGTTTCTGAATCATTGGCACATAAGCCTTTAAATACTGATTCAATCCTGTACTATATTCTTTATTTGCTACCTGTGCGTTTTTCTCTGCCATTTACTTTCCCTCGCTTTCCTTCTTAATCTGATTTTTAATATCTTCTACAATAAATCCGACTACACCTCGATTACCAAAATACTTCCGTTCTTTATCGGACATAAGGCTGTCAATCATCGTCCAGTTATCTTCTAAAAATTTTAATATCTGCTTTTTATGCTTCATCACTCAAACCTCATTTCCTCCAACTTCTCAATCTGCTTTTTCAGGCTGGCGATTTTTTTCTGGCGCATTTCTTCAGCTTTCTTGATGGCATCATTTTTATTTTCATGCCAATCGCCTTTATAAAACCAGTTAGTAGGAAAGGCAAGATCCTTTATATTTATTGAAACTGAATCGTTAGACGTTTTCTTAGCTTCTGCTTCAACGATCCCCTGAGTCAGCGCATATTTAGTTATCCATACTTTCACTCCATCACCTCCACTTTCAAACTACAATCTGCCCTTTCCAAACAAATCAACTGTTGCTCCAAATCCTGCGGGATTCTCTCTGGGTCAATCGTATTGCTTTCATCTAACCAAATCGGCAGACACAAACCATTGATTTTCTGTAAGCCACGGCATAAATCCAATTCCACAAGACGCTGATCTCCGCCATTCAACCCGGAAAAATAATCGGTTCCATCCACTACAAGCCGCAACGTTTCAACCGGATTGCCTTCCTGTGTAAATTCAAGGAAATCAAACTGAAAATGTCTAAAATGCGGATTCACAACTGCCGCCAATGCCTCGTTTTTCTTAATAGAAAAGTTCTTCAATGTATCAATATCCCGTTCAATATCAGCCACCTTCTGATTTTCCACTTTAAGTTTTTCTTCCAGTTCTGAAACTCTGCGTTCCTTTTCTTCCTCATCGGAAATCTGTTTCTTGATAAGAGCTTTCTTATCAGATATTTCATTCATAAAGCCGTTCCGCTTATTTCTCAAAATGAACCGTTCCTCGGCGCCGTTGTTCATCTGCTTTAGGGCTTCCTCCGCCGCTTCAATTTCTGCCGTGATTTTCTGGTATTCCTCATCACTGGATAAATCAACCGATTCCGGGATTTCAGATAATTTCTTTGATTCTGTCTGAATCTGCGTAGCAAAGTCAGCAATCGCCTTTTTGTAAACAGAAATCTTCTTCTCCGCTTCTTCCTTTGCTTTCTTGGCTTCTTTGAGGTCTGCGGCGGCTTTGTTGCCAGACTCGGCGATCTCGCTCAGTTTCTTGTCCTTAGCTTCATAAAATGCTTTCTTAACTCCTTCTTCGTGCTGAATACGAATTTCCTTGTTTTCTTCAAAATCATCACGAATTTTCTGCGCCTTATCTTCTGGCAAATTCTGGCCGCAAGTAGGGCAAACCAAAGATTCTTCATCAAACTGCTCCGCCTTAATTCTTTCGAGATTTTCTTCTGGATACTCACGTTCTGAATAGGTTTTCCAATCTTCCTCTGCTTTCTTAATCTCTGCCGTATGCCTTTCAACCGCCATAGCAGCGTGTTTCAAATCCAGTTCAGCCATACGTAAATCATTTTCCGCAGACTTTTTCTCCTGCTCCAAAGAAAAAATATTACCCTCAATCTCTTTTCTCTGCGCCACAATTCCCTCATTCGCTTTACGAACGATTTCAGACTGTTCAAACTTCAAATCCAGAACGTTTTTGGACTTTTCATCATATGACTTAATCGCCTCATCAAGAGTTACTTCCTGCTTGTCCAGTTCTTCAATCTGGTGGTTTAAATCCGCAATCGCAAGTTCCAAATCTGAAATTTCAATCTCACCGAAAGCGTCACGGTTTTTTTCATAGGTAAGTTGTGTCCTAACGGTTTCCGCCACCTTCTTCTGCGCTGTCAGATTTTTTCTTAACTGTTTCAGAACATCCTCAATGGCGTGTCCTTTTGTAATATTCTCAATGTGCGCGTACTCTGGATTTTGAGTAACAAAATCTTCTATCTTAAATCCAGAAATCCATTCCAGTAGTTTTCTTGCTTCTGCTGTAGATTTTTGCACCATATTCAGGAATGGTCTGGCATTGGAACACATCAGCAAAATATCCGGATCCGCAATGGATTCCTGCCATTTCTGGTAATCTTTCTGTTTTGCTTCAAATCCATCAATGGTGTATGTAGTGATGTTTCCGTCAAATACTTCCTCCGACTGTCCTCTTGGCTTTCTCCACTTTTGCGCCGTTTTCTTTGTAACTGTCACCGGCTTCCCGTCAATTTCAAGTTCCAGGTCTCGGATAATATCAACCCGATCAATGTCAATTCCGTCTTTTGTATGTGGCCGAACTTTTGCATCCGGTTGTGAACCATCCGCTAACTTCGATGTAAGAACATCGAAAAAAGCATCTTTAACTGTTGACTTCCCCTCTCGGTTTCTCCCAGAAATCTTTGTCCTTTTACCAAACTTGCAGGAAAAATTTTTTCTTCCCGGAAGCGAGCTGGAAAACGATTTATAGTTTTCTAATAAGATTGATTTAAGAATCACTGTTTTCATTGATTACCTCCATTTTTCTAATTGAAACCTCATAGGTTATCATAACTTTCATGCTTTCATCAGGAATTTTTTTTACATACTGCCTACTTTGAATTCTTCCATAAACACGTAACTTACTTCCCATTTCCAGCATACTCGCACAGTGAGCAATACTTCCCCAGCAAATACAAGGAATACAAGATGTTCTTTTTTCGGTTCTCGGAACAATGAGGAAAATATCTGCAATGAATTTCCCTTTTGGTGTTTCACGATATACTGTTTTTTTGCATAAATATCCAGTTATAACCACTTCATTGTCTTGTATATCCTTTTCTAAAAGACATAACTCCTTCACAAACGCTTTTACAATTAAATGTTTTCCTTTCGTATCACGCAAGTTATAAGAACGTAAATTCCCATATATTAGTACAGATGTATTTTGATATTCTTCCTTTGCGGTAACTAATTTTTCTGCTATTAGTATGGGGACTTCATCATACGTTCCGCTTTTTCTCCTAGTTGAAATAATATTTTTGTAGAATCTTTCCCCATAAGCTGTATGATCGTATTCAAATTCTTTTTGCAATTTTCCTGCAACGATTACTTTGTTAATTTCCATTTTTCTCTCCACTTTTGTCAATTTTGATTAATGCCATTACTCCAAACACACTTGATATCGCAATATTAATGAGAGCTATATCAACAATGTCTAATTGTGTAAATACCCACAAAGTTATAAAGATCATTACCCAAATTCCTATTTGTGATAACATCGCAAGAAAGTATATAAATTTCATTTTCCAGTTTCCTTTTTGTCAATTAAGTTTCTCTTGCTAAAAACCGAAAGATAAACTACAATATTTATGATTATAGTAAGTCCATCTTACTGTAGCCGGGGTTACTGATCTGCCACATCGGTATCCCCGCTTTTATATTTTCTGCTATATAATAGGAAGAAACTTTTATTTCAGATTGTATATACATTCCTAGTGTCGCTATCATATTTAAGTATTAAGGTATCTCCGTTGCTATCTGTTACAAAAGCTTCTCTGGAATCTGTAAATTTGATATCGAGGTTGCAGATTCCAAAATGATTTTCAATCCAATTCATAATTGCTAACTGTGCTATTGTTTTAGGCATATTCTTTTCTCCTTTGTTCATTATTTTTCAACCATGCTGGAAGCGCATATGTATCTATTGCTTCATGGATAGCGTATAAAAATTCCGATCTTACATATTCAAGTCCAAAAGCTCCTGATTCGCGCATGGCCATATTGTATACATCTTCATATACCTTTTCTTCTTCGGTAGAATCGGCAATACCAGATATACTTTTTACTTTTCTTTCGATGTGGCACATGATTTCGCATTTTTCTTTAACGCTTAATACTTTTACTACTTCAATCATTTTTACCATTCCTCCATTTTCTTTTCCGCTTTATTTAAGAGTCCAATAGTCAGGGCCATAAAGACTATGGCTATAGTTAGACACGTAATAATAAAGTTCTTAGTTCTAATAAGACGTCCGGCATCCGCAAGTGTTTCTGTGGTCAGCTTTCGATCTTTCACATATTTTTCTTCCCACTGTTTCCATGTATTAATGGAATGATTTTCTTTTTTCTTCATAAAAAATATCCTCCTTGAATTTGTTCTTGCCAAAATCAAGAGGACTATGGTAATATACTCTTGACTATGGTAAGCGCTGTTTACTGTAGTCACGGGGTTATCTGTGGTCTAGACAGGTAGCCCCATCTTTATATATTAATTTTCGCATTACATTCCTTAATTGCCATTCTCGTATTGCTGCATGGTGTCCAATTCCGTATGTAGTCAACCGCATCATCAAATCGTAATCGAGGAATGTTATTCCTAGAATTGACATGGAAGTAATCTTTCACGTCCCGATTGCATTCAGAAAATACTTTCTTGCTGATTTCGTGGTATGCAGTACTGTCCTTACCTCCAAGTGATTCAATAACAACTGCTGCGACTTCCTTTTCGAGAACCCTTTGTTGTCCATAATCAATATTCATGGTGTTTTCCAATCTGGAAATTCTTTCTTCATGCCCGTCTAACATTCCAAGCTGAACCCTCATCATTTCCTCCGGTGTCATTCTCCTATTCACCCTGAAATACGAATCGACAAGCTGCCTTTGAACCGTCCACGCCAAATCATCGGTGAAGGACTTGACAAGCATAAGATAACCTGATTCAGTTATGAACACCTTGTCCATAAAATCGCTGTCGGATATAGCTATTATGTGGCTTTTCCGAATTTCGGAATTGCTTACAATAAAATAATCCTCTCCTTTTATGAAACGTTTTTTGTTATCGAGGAATCTTTTATTCGCTGTTCCATCTGGTCTTTCATGGACCGTATCAATATCTTTAAATGTGACAACCCTTTTCCCCTTGTATGTTTTTACTGAAATCTCATGATTTCCAATTTTCTGTAACTCTCCCATTCTCTTTCCCCTTTCTTCCTTAATTTAATAATCTCTTTTCTCTTGAGTAACTCCTGAATAGTCTTTTGAACCTCCAGAACTGCTAGAGCCAAAAGTTCTTTGCCTTGTGGCACATGGTTCTAAATAACTTCTTTCATGGCGTTTTCCAATTTTGTAAGCCTCTCGTCTGCTTCTACCTGTTTCTGGTCTAGCATCAGGATGGCCTTCAATTCCTTTGACATATTCTGTATCTGATAACCGCCGGTCTTCCGTATTGATGGGATAATTTCATCAGCGACCTTAGCTTGGAATTTCTCCGAAACTTCATTTTTAGCTTTCATTGCAAGGCGGTAGAATATGTTTTCTGGAATAAATTCGGGGCAATCTTCCTGATAACAAGAGCCGTTGCGGGAAGTTGCAACGCCCAAATCTTTCAAATATCCATGAACCACATTCCATCGAACAACCTCGTTACCGCTTTTAGCAATAAAAGTAAATCCAAGCCCCCTTGCTACCGCCTCCAGCTTTAAATAAGCCGTTCCATCTTTCTCATAGCACTCAACGCCACCAATATTTAAAATCTGTAACTCATTCACTTTCTCACCTCTTTCTGATATAATCACCTCATAGGAGGTATTTTCCATGTTAGATAAAAAATCTTATAAGCTACTTAAAAAATTATCCAAAGTTCCTTTTTTAACCTATTCTGAAATCAACGGTGTTCTTAAAACAAATACCAACTTTGAACATGAGATCAATGAATACACGCAACATTTATGTACTCTTGGCTATATCCAGCCGCATTCGTCTGGCGTGAAAGGGGATTTTAATTCCGATATATATGACGGATACGAAATCAACCTTAACGGGCAAGGTTATGTAGATGATAAGCAAGAAAAGTTCTGGCAGTTCTTGATACCATACTGTATTACTACCCTAGTTGCCATCATTGCTCTCTTTGTAGCAGCCTAAGAATTTTTCGTCCATATGGCATCTTCTCCACCATGCTTCAAATTTTTCTTCGCTGCAACCGAGATTTTTAGTGTGGAGGTGATGGTAATATTCTTTTGCCGTTAGACAAGACTGCAAATTCCATTGGACTTGTTGCAAATACTGTTTCTTTGTTCTTCTTTTCATCAGCTTATGCCACCAATGAATGTTGTACCTTGGCAAGTCATCAAAATCCTCACAAGGCTTTTCTCCCAACCTGTCATCCCATCTCCATCCATTTACGTTGTCAAGCATTTCGCAGATTTCTTCTTTTGAATACTTCTCTGCTATTTCTTTTTGGTATTGCAATAGTTCTTCTCCTTTTAATCCTATTTTTTAGGATTCTCTTTGCACAAAAATAAAGTCCATAGGGATACCTGAAAGATTGCTGATTGCTCGTAACTCACTTAAATCAGGCTCAGTTTTACCACTTTCCCAATTTGTAATTGTCGCAAGCGAAACTCCTATTTTCTCAGCAAATTCTCTCTGGCTAAGACCTGCATTTACTCTACATGCAGCTATGCAAATTCTCGGAATTGTGTTATTCAACATACTGTACCTCCTTTCTGTGGATACAGTATAATCCTATATTTTCGGATTGTCAATATAAAATTTAATTTTTTCGGATTTTAATTGAATTATTTCGGATTTTATGATATTATATCCATATCGAAAATGAAAGAAAGGACGGTTTTTATGAAAAAAAGCGCACCGAATGATAACTTACAAAAAAGAATATTCGCAAAGAATCTAAATTTCTATATAAGTAAAAGTAACAAACAGCAGAATGAAGTCGCAAAAGATTTAGGATTTCCACCGACTACTTTTAATACATGGTGTGTGGGAAAGGTAATGCCAAAAATGGGAAAAGTACAGGCGTTGGCAGATTACTTCGGAGTATTGAAATCAGACTTGTTGGAAGATAAAAACAAAGATGATTCACTACACATTTCCAATATCTTCCCGATCACCACTCACAAACTTCCGATGCTCGGAGAAATAGCCTGTGGAAAACCTATATTTATGGACGAAAATAGAGATAATTATACCATGATCGGCTCTAACGTGAAAGCCGACTTTTGCTTAAAAGCAAAGGGGGATTCCATGGTCAATGCCAGAATTATGGATGGAGATATTGTATTCATTAGAAGCCAGCCAGAAGTGGAAAACGGAGAAATTGCCGCCGTTGCTATTGATGATGAGGCAACTTTAAAACGATTCTATAGAGATGAAATTACTCAAACTGTTACGCTGATCTCTGAAAACCCAATATATGCACCCATGGTATTCACAAAAGAATGTCAAAAAAATGTCTATATTTTGGGTAAAGCAGTTGCTTTTCAAAGCGATGTGAAGTGATTTTAACTTAAAATTCTAGTTTATTTGATTATAAAAACCGCCCCCTTAAATTTATGAGGGGCGGTTTTCGTATAAAAGCTGAAAAAAAACGAAAGCATCTATATTGTAACAAAAAATTATTAAGATTCAAAGCCCCTATAAAAACAGGGGCTTGTGTGATTATGTGACTTAAATCCGACGCAGCTCTTTGGCAATGTTTAAACGTCGGTACAGTCCTCAAAAAATACGTCCGTAACGACACATTCTTATTTTACCATATTTTGGCATTATATTCATAAAAAAATATCGACATATATCGACTATCATCTACACCCTTTTAACGCTATCAGCCCAAGCATACCCTATGTACTGATCGGCCACACAGACCTTGTACCAGTTGTCCTCATAACCATCCCGGCCCAGGATATCCACACGATTTCCTTTGACAAGCTTCGGCCACCCAGTAATCGCATCCGAGGCCTTCTTCGGCTTCAGGTGAACCACACAGGTCTTCTGCACCTCGCCCACAAACCGAACAAAGCCCTGCTCTGTGAGGTTATCTTTATAGCTCTCTGCATCCACGGGCTTGACGCTGTCCGCCCAGACATAACCGATATGCTCATCCGCAATGCAGACCTTGTACCAGCCGCTTTGATAACCATAACGGCCTAAGACATCCACCAGGTTTCCTTTGGACAATTTCGGATATCCCATAATCGCAGGAGAGGCTTTCTTGGCAGCCTCATGGACCACACAAGTATTCTGTACTTCGCCTACAAATCTGGCAAACCCTTTTTGTGTCTGTCCTATCTTCTTTATCTCTGCATCCAGCTTCGCTTGCGTTGCAGGTCCCGCATTTCCGTCCTGTACCAGGCCATAGTCGCCCTGAAACTCCTGGGTTGCTTCTTTGGTAGCTGGACCGAAGTCCCCATCCGCTCCGTTCTTTCCGCAATCATAACCAATCGAGATCAGATTCTTTTGGTAGACTCTCACTGCCTCTCCCTGGTCTCCTTCGCATAGGAAATCCTTAGTCGGTGTTTCGGAGCTGCCAGATGTTACAATATAATCAATCCATACATAGCCATCAATCCCTGAGTAATTCCGGGTGTAGACTTTGTCGGCCACACAGCCGCCGTTTGCCTCTACGTTATTCAACCCACCTTTTGAGGTGTT
>UMIN01021978.1_pt1 | contig 15588 bp, 9 predicted proteins | sample 1965811 | NCBI WGS metagenome assembly UMIN01 (sample SAMEA4836123, study PRJEB28245) | human gut metagenome | biome: gut microbiome; material: fecal sample | place: Denmark | collected 2008
GCCTGGCTGTACAGGATGCGCAGGGCGATGATCTCATCCTTGTTCTCCTCAATGAACTCATGGAAGGTCCGAATCACCCGGTCAGCGTTTTCCTCCTTCTGGGCGTCAAACCCGGAAAAGAGCAGGGTATCCGGGTTGGTATTGTCGATGATTTGCTCATGGCTGCGGCGGACATTCTCGATAAAGTCCCGGACCTCTGGACGGCAGAGGGGTGCGGCAGCCTGCGTCGCCGCCTCTCGCTGCACCATTTTCAGTTGCTCTTCCGTGGGCTCCTCGGTCTGAAACTTCTCCTGTGCCTGGGCTGTGAGAATATCCTCGTCAAAGGCGTTGAGCAGTTCCTCAGCTAACTGACTGGCCGGAACACCCACCACCTGGGCAAAGTCCTTCCGTTCGCCGGAGCTCATCTGGCTGTTGAGGCGGATCACTCGGTTGGCAAGAGAGGTCAGGATATCCTCATCCCGAGCGCCCAAAGCTACCGTCATCATCAGCTCTTTCAGCGAAACCGAGGGCTTGCGCTCCAGGGTGCGGGTTTCGGACTTCTTAGACTTAGTGACACCCACCGCATCCACAATAACGAAGTGATCCTTGTTCTCGGTGGCCGAAGGGGTCACTTTTTGCAGATCGTCCTTACTGAGGGTACGAGTACCCCGGCCCTTCATCTGCTCAAAATAATTCTTACTGCGTACATCCCGCATGAAGATCAGGCACTCGATGGGCTTGACATCGGTGCCGGTGGCAATCATATCCACTGTTACAGCAATTCGAGGATTGTAGTCATTGCGGAACTCACTGAGCACGCTCTCTGGATTTTCCGCAGAGTAGGTAATCTTTCTGCAAAATTCGTTTCCCTCTCCGAACTCCTCCCGGACAATCTGGATGATGTCGTCGGCATGGCTGTCGGTTTTGGCAAAAATCAAGGTTTTGGGAACTTCTTTGCGTCGCGGGAACAGCGTGGTAAACAGATTGTCCCGGAAGGTGCGAATCACCATGCGGATCTGGCTTGGATTGACAATATCCCGGTCCAACTGAGTAGGCTTGTAGTCCACATCCTCATCCAGCTGCTTCCAGCGTTTTTCTCTCGAAAGTCGGTTACGGCACTCAATGACCTGCTTCATGATGTGGGCGCCGCTCTTGGTCACCTGGGTTTCAATGAGGAAGATATCCTCACCCACATTGACACCGTCGATAATGGCCTGCTCCCGAGAATATTCACTAACCACATTCTCATTGAAAAAGGCAAAGGTGCGCTTGTCCGGCGTAGCGGTGAGTCCAATAAGGAAAGCGTCAAAATAGTCCAGCACCTGTTGCCAAACATTGTAAATAGAGCGGTGACACTCATCGATAATGATACAATCAAAAAACTCCGGTGGGTACTTTTCGTTGTAGACTACCTCTTTAGACAATTGACGGTCTGCTGAAGTCAACTCATTGAGAGATGTCTCCTCCGCCGACTCGTCCAGTTCCTCACCCTTCAAAATGGAGTACATTCGCTGGATGGTACTAATACACACCTGCACATCCTGAGGAATATAAGAACTTTTTAGCCGCCGTACCCCATAAATTTCGGAGAAAGACCGGTTGTCATCATTAGGCCGGTAGGCAAGAAATTCCCGCTCAGCCTGTTCCCCCAGGCCCTTGGTATCCACCAGGAAAAGTACACGGTTGATCTTGGCGTATTTCAGCAGGCGGTATACCGCCGTAATGGCGGTAAAAGTCTTGCCCGCGCCGGTGGCCATCTGAATCAACGCTCTGGGTCGATTTTGTGCAAAGGACTGCTCCAGGCTCTCAATAGCTGTAATCTGACAACTGCGGAAGCCTGTAGGATCAAAAGGTGGAAAATGCTTCATACGATTGCGGATAGTATCCTCAGACTTCAGCAAAGCGAGAAGGCTTTCAGGACGGTGAAGGCTGAAGATGCGGCGGGAGCGATATTTCTGGTCGTGATAATCCGTAAAGCGTGTCAGTTTCCCAGTGGCTTCATAGGCAAAACGGATTTGATATTCAGCCTTGACCCACTTAAAGGTGCTACCCGCATAGCGGCTGGACTGTGTTTCTACCACAGTGATATTCTCGCCTTTATCGTTAGCTTTTGCCTCAACAACTCCCACAGGGATTCCTTCTATGAACAGTCCATAATCTACCGGCCCAGTACTGGTGGGGAATTCCCGTACAGCTACTCCTAGACTTGCCTGCGGGTTTAACTGGGTCATATCCTGGAGCACCCATCCTGCCTGCAATAGCCGTTTGTCAATGGATTCACGAGCCTTTTGTTCCGGAGTCATGTATCGCACCTGCCCTACATTCCACATTATATATCATTGTATCATATGTTCCCGGAAATACTACGTTTTCCTACAAATCTCAGGAAGATATACGAAAAGCCAGGATCGTTTGATCCTGGCTTTTCTGGTGCGCCCGACTGGATTCGAACCAGCGGCCTACAGAGTCGGAGTCTGTCACTCTATCCAGCTGAGCTACGAGCGCAAATATATATGAAAACCGCAGAGGCGGTAGTCAACCTTTTGAAAAATAGTAGTCAAACAGTAGTCAACGGCAGGACTTTTTCTTTCTGCCGATCCCGCAAAGGCGGATAAACACTGGCTTTTTCGGAATGTCTCAACTGAATCGGCCTGAACCGTCGGAGTCTGTCACTCTATCCAGCTGAGCTACGAGCGCGAATATATATGAGAACCGCAAAAGCGGTAATCAACTTTTAAATCTGTCCCAAAAGTCAGCTCACAGTATAGCTTAACTCTGGTGCGAAAAGAAGGGAATCTTGTCGAAGAAAAAAACTTTTCTCATTCACCACGACCATTTTCCAGCTGACGTCGCACCCAATCCACAGTATCTTCCGCGGAGATGTTCTGAGACGCCCGAAGAAGAGCAATTAGCTTTTTTTCGTCGGGGGAGAGTTCCCCAATGGTGCTGGGATTCGGGAAAGGCTTTTTGGGGCATCTCTCACGATCTGTGAGGATCACCGGAGCACCGTTTTCCTCTTCCTCTTCGAAAAAGAACTCAATGGGTGCGCCGCAGATGCGCGCAATCTTGCCCAATGTAGTTGGATCCGGAGAAGTTTTTCCCGTTTCATAATAGGTGTAAGTGGCGCGGTTCATGTTCAAAGCGTCGGCAATGTTTTGCTGGGAATAGCCCGCTTTTAATCGGGCCTGCCGCAAACGGTCTGCCAAAAAACTATTGGTTCCGCCGAAACTTTTCGCCATGAAAAACTCCCATTCTCCTTTTTGTGGATATGCCTATGAAGCCGAATGAAATAATATCCTTTAGCTTATCCCATTCTCTGGCTCACTACCACGAAAAAAGGAGCACTTTTTCAAGTGCGATATGTATTATATAATAGCTTCGACAAAAAAGCTAGCGATTCGACACAATTTGCAGTGTAGTGTGAAGTATATTCACAAAACATCCTGTTCCTGCTCCCGAAAGTTTTTTCTATCCTCGCATTGACTTTTTTGCTTTCAAGCGCTATAATATCTAAGCACTGAAAAATGTGCGGGCGTAGTTCAGTGGTAGAACATCAGCTTCCCAAGCTGAATATGAGGGTTCGATTCCCTTCGCCCGCTCCACCAGCGCGACGCTGGACCCAAGTCGCGATCATCACGGTTGTGGTGGTCGTTTTTTTTATTGCTCGCGTTAAGACAGTGTCTCTTTTTTTCTAGTTCTGTCAGTAGAAGAAAGTTGCCGCTCCCAAGTCGCGAATTCCACTCTTTAGTTGGGGTTCGCGTTTTTTTGTTGCCCACGTTTTCAGCATGGATTCGTTTTCGTCCAGCCCATCTACTAGCGTGACGCTGGACCCAAGTCGCGATCGTCACAGTTGTGATGGTCGCTTTTTCTATTTTATCTTCGGAAAATTCCCACTGTGTTCAAGTCTAAAACAATGACAAAGGTATATTTGATTAGCAAGTGCGGGGTTTCTAGATTATCAAAACAAGAAAAAAGCAAGATTTCTAATGGAACGAATCGTACAGTTCTATGTTATGATTATGGCAACCAAACGGAGGTGAGATACATGAAAAGCGACCGTACCATACATGGGCGTGTACTTGACTATGCATATATGGATACAGATACGCTGTATCGGGATTTTGATATTTCGGATCAAGGCTACAACGATGAACAGGCAGAAGAAAGCCGTGTTCGATACGGAAAGAATGTATTGTCTGGTCGGGCATCGGATACAGTGCTCTATCGTTTGAGGAGAGCTTTTATAAATCCATTTACCGTTATTTTGTTTTTACTGGCGGTCATTTCGTTTTTTACCGATGTGGTGCTGGAATCAAATTTCAGCCGTAATATCACCACCGCAGCTATCACATTATGTATGTTGCTGATCGGCGGTATTGTGCGCTTTATTCAAGAGCTGCGAGCAAAACGCATTGCGGATCGCTTGACAAAGATGATTTCATCTACTGTGTTGGTGCTTAGGAATAGTAGATGGACGAAGATGTCCTCAACAGAACTTGTAGTAGGTGACAAAGTGCGCCTAGTTGCCGGAGACCGTGTCCCGGCGGATATTCGTTTGACCGTGGCAAAGGATTTATTTATCTCCCAATCGGTTCTTACGGGAGAGAGTGCAATCTTAGAGAAGAATGCAGATATCCTTTCCCCAGGACAGGCTCTTTCCTATTCCGATTATAACAATCTGGCTTTTATGGGATCATCGGTCACGGGTGGTACGGGTGAAGGCATTGTACTGGCTGTTGGAAAGGATACCGTCTATGGGGGATTTTTAACGGCGGAATCCCATGTCAAGAACGGTTTTGACCAAGGGGCGAATTCCATTGCGTGGGTGCTCATTCGCTTTATGGCGGTTTTGATCCCAGTTGTATTTATAGCCTGCGGACTCACCAAGGGAGATTGGATTTCCGCCTTTCTATTCGCGCTTTCTGTTGCCGTGGGTCTTACTCCGGAGATGCTTCCCATGGTCATTAATGCTTGTCTTGCCAAAGGCAGCGCAGCTATGGGCAAAAAACAAACTGTGGTCAAAAACATCAATGCCATGCAGGGATTTGGAAGCATGGATGTTTTGTGCGTAGATAAAACCGGAACGTTGACTGGCGACAAAATATCCTTGGAATATTACATGGATATTCTAGGAAATGAGAGCCAACAGGTCTTAAATCTCGCGTACTTAAACAGCCTCTATCATACTGGTGTCAAAAATCACTTGGATGATGCGATTCTCAAGTGTAAGGAAATGCCGGGGCGCGGTATGCAGTATCAGGAGCTGGAGAGGCAGCATCAAAAGTTGGATGAACTCCCTTTTGATCATGAGCGGAGATTTGCCAGTGTTCTTGTCCGGCACGATGAAGAAAACCTGCTGATCATCAAAGGAAGCGTCGACGAAGTGTGTCGCCGCTGCCGCTATATTGAATATAAAGGTGAACGCCGTGAAATGGACATCGATGGGAATACCAGCGTCCATGCCATTGTAGATGAAATGCTGGAAGACGGCATGAAAGTTCTGGCTGTGGCGTATAGGCCCATGAAACAGGCGAAGTTATCTCGGGAAGATGAGAACGGTCTCACACTGCTGGGGTATCTGGCATTTTTTGATGCGCCAAAAAAAAGCGCCGCTGCAGCCATAGAGAAACTGCAAAAACTCCACGTTGACGTGAGAGTGTTGACTGGCGATAATCAAGATGTTGCGGTTTCCATCTGTCGCAGATTGGGAATTGATACGGTACACACTCTGACGGGCGAAGAATTGGAGCAGTTGACGGACAACGACATTCCCATGAAGGTTGAGCATACCACTGTCTTTTCAGAACTGTCGCCCAAACAGAAAGTTCAAGTGGTGCAGATACTCAGAACCAACGGACACACAGTAGGCTTTTTAGGAGATGGTATGAACGATTTGCCAGCTATTGTGGAGTCAGATGTGGGAATCTCTGTAGACACGGCATCGGAGGCTGTCAAAGAAGGGGCAGACGTTGTCCTGCTGAAAAAGGATCTGAATGTGCTGGAAGAAGGCATCAAGGAAGGCCGAAAAGCCTTTGCCAACGTGTCAAAGTATATCAAGATCACCGCTTCCTCCAATTTCGGAAATATCCTCTCTATTGTGATTGCCAGCGTATTTTTGCCATTTTTCCCCATGACTTCCTTGCAGCTTTTGCTGCTGAATCTTCTGTATGACATTTTGTGTCTTGTTCTTCCTTGGGATCATGTGGATGAGGCCGCTTGCGCGAAACCGTTGGAATGGTCTGGCAGGACGCTGGGCCGCTTCATGAGATTCTTTGGGCCGAACAGTTCCATTTTTGATATTATTACTTTTGCGTATTTGTTTTTCGTTTTGTGTCCTGCGATTTGCGGCGGTGGGTTTGCTTCTCTGACGGAAAGCTATGACCAGGCTCGTTTTATTGTTTTGTTTCAAACAGGCTGGTTTTTGGAATCCATGTGGACGCAAATACTGATCTTGCATCTGCTGCGCACACAAAAAGTACCCCTGCTTCAAAGCAGACCTTCTCGCCCGGTCATGCTGGTTACGTTGCTGGGGACCGTGTTCTTTACACTCCTCACATTTACCCCCATGGGCGAGTTGATAGGATTGACGGCTTTGCCCCCGGTCTATTTTGCCTTTTTGGCAATTACAGTTTTATTGTATCTGCTGTGGGTCACATTGGCTAAGCGGTGGTATATCCGGCGGCATCATGAACTGCTTTGAGAAAGGAGGAATCTGCAATGAAAAAAAGAATCGGTTTTATCTCTTTGGATTCCTCTTTGGTCAAATGGCTATTCGAGCAGCTTGGAACTTCTGAAATGGCCACTCCAAGCTCAAAAGAATTGATGGAAGGTCTCAGGGATTTAAAGGACGGCAATGTGGGTTCTCTTATGCTGGAGGTGGAGGAGGGGTTCGTCCCATTTCCAGAAAGCAATACCATCTGCTGCGGCGCGCTTTCCATTGATTTGAGATTGCGCAGAGTAAGTCGGGATGGAGTGGAAATTTCATTAACCCCCAAAGAGTTTGATATTTTATGTTTTTTGGCTCGCAATCGGGGAGAGGTATTTACAAAGGAGCAGATTTACCAGGCTGTGTGGGATAATGATTACTTACTTGATGATAGTAATATTATGGCGTTTATCCGAAAACTGCGAAAGAAAATAGAGCCCAACCCGGATTCGCCAGAATACATCCTGACCATTTGGGGGATCGGCTATAAATTCAACGACAGGCTTTCGTCTTAAATTCTTACCAAATCGCAAGAAAATCGCAAGGTTTTGACCATGTGATCTTTCTTGCGATTTTTTTATACTGGTTCAGGACCAAGGGAGAGAAATGTGAGAACTGGATTGCTTTTAAGAATACGAATATGGAGGAAGAAGAATGAATTTCACTTGTGTGTTTTTTGGAGTCATTTTTATTGCAGCTGGGATTCTGTTTGCTTTGGGCAAAGGTCATATCCACCTTGCCGCATGGAAAGCTATGCCCCAGCAAGAAAAAGATAAAATCAGGATCCAACCCCTTTGCCGCAATATTGGTGAGATGATGATTTTGAGCGGTGTTATTTTTTTGCTGAAAGGATTGTGGGCGGGATTTGAGAATCCCTGGTTTGTTGTTTCTATGATTCTATGGCTATTCATCGCGGGATTTGATGTCTGGTATATAACGAAAAGCGATCGTTATTACAACAAATGATCCGCACTGCGGTTTACATAGATATTTCTGAGAAAAAGAGGTGAATGGCATGGACTCTGACGGCAGTCCGCAAAGGTCAGTACAGAATATGGGCAATGGAGTTCCATGTCCCTGTTGACTGTATTGCCTTGATTAGATTCAAGGAGGTATATAACAATGAACAAGAAGGAAAATCGCATTTCTGTTCGTCAGACTGCGGAAAAGGCAGTGATCCGCGATGAGCAGAATCGCCGCCTTCAGCATGCGGCAACTAATCCCATGAAAGGTGTTTTACTAGATCTGCACACCACACTTTGTGGTCTTGATACGGATGACGTATCCACAAGTCGAGGAAAATACGGCAGCAATAAAGTGACCCATGAGAAGAAAAAATCTTTGGCAAAACGACTGGTAGATGCATTTGTGAATCCCTTTACCGCCATCCTGTTTTGTCTGGCGCTTGTCTCCACAATGACCGATATGGTTTTTCCCTATTTTTCTCTTTTTGACAGTGCGCCGGAGGATTTTGACTGCCTAACCGTGGTGATTATCCTAACCATGGTCATAATTTCCGGTACACTCCGCTTTGTACAGGAATCCAGAAGCGGCAATGCTGCGGAAAAGCTTCTGGCTATGATCACCACCACCTGTACGGTCACCCGGAAAAATCAGGAAAAAGTGGAAATCCCCATGGATGAATTGGTTGTGGGTGATATAGTACATCTTTCCACCGGGGATATGGTCCCGGCTGATGTGCGTATTTTGGAGGCGAAGGATCTGTTTATCAGCCAAGCCAGCCTTACAGGGGAGAGTGAACCTGTGGAGAAAACTCCCCATGTAAGCGAAGAAAAGGAAAGTGTCACTGAGTATTCGAACATTGCCTTTATGGGAAGCAATGTGGTTTCAGGCAGCGCCACTGCCGTGGCAGTTTGTGTAGGGGATAATACTCTCTTCGGCTCTATGGCGTCTGCCGTTGCAGGAGATGCGGTCGAAACCAGTTTTACCAAAGGAGTAAATGCGGTTTCGTGGGTTCTGATTCGCTTTATGCTGGTGATGGTGCCGCTGGTATTTTTCATCAACGGTATCACCAAGGGAGATTGGTTGGATGCTTTCCTGTTTGGCATCTCTATTGCGGTGGGCCTGACCCCGGAGATGCTTCCCATGATTGTGACAACCTGTCTTGCCAAAGGTGCGGTGTCCATGAGCAAAAAGCAGACGATTGTCAAAAACCTAAACTCGATCCAGAATTTTGGAGCAATCGACATCCTCTGCACAGATAAAACCGGAACCTTAACGCAGGATCAGGTGGTCCTGGAATATCACTTGAACGTCAATGGGGAAGACGACACCCGAGTTCTGCGTCACGCCTATCTCAACAGCTATTTTCAGACCGGCTATAAGAATCTCATGGATCTGGCCATCATTCGTAAGACCGAGGAGGCAGAAGCCGAGGACCCTCGGCTGGTGGATCTGTCAGAACACTACATCAAAGTAGATGAGATTCCCTTCGATTTTACCCGTCGTCGTCTGACCACAGTTGTGCAGGATAAAACCGGGAAAACACAGATGGTGACCAAAGGCGCTGTGGAGGAAATGCTGTCGATTTGCTCCTTCGCAGAGTATGACGGCAATGTTCAGCCGCTGACGGATGAAGTGCGCCACCGCATTCTTCAAACGGTGGACGAACTCAATGATAAGGGGTTTCGCGTGCTTGCCATCGCGCAAAAAAGCAACCCGTCTCCGGTATGCACATTTGGTGTGAAAGATGAGTGCGATATGGTGTTAATTGGCTATCTGGCTTTCCTTGATCCGCCAAAGGAATCCACTGCGGATGCCATTCAAGCCTTGAAGGACCATGGAGTAACCACCAAAATCCTAACCGGGGATAACGATAAGGTTACCCGCACCATCTGCAAGCAGGTGGGGTTGAAGGTGCGGAATATGCTGCTAGGGTCTGACCTGGAACACATGAGTGATGAAGAATTGGCTAAAGTGGCGGAATCCACCGATGTTTTTGCCAAGCTGACCCCAGATCAGAAGGCGCGTGTCGTATCCGTCCTTCGGGAAAACGGCCACACTGTCGGCTTTATGGGGGACGGCATCAATGACGCTGCCGCCATGAAGTCCGCTGATATCGGCATCTCTGTGGATACCGCGGTGGATGTAGCAAAGGAATCGGCGGACATTATTCTGCTGGAAAAAGACTTGATGGTGTTGGAGCAAGGCATCATCGAAGGCCGCAAGACTTATGCCAATATGATCAAGTATATCAAGATGACCGCTTCCTCCAACTTTGGCAATATGTTTTCCGTGTTGGCTGCCTCGGCGCTGCTGCCGTTCCTGCCCATGATGAGCGTGCATCTGATTTTCCTGAACCTGATCTACGATTTGTCCTGTACGGCGATTCCCTGGGACAATGTGGACGAGGAATTTATCGCAAAGCCCCGGAAGTGGGACGCGTCAAGCGTGGGTAACTTCATGATTTGGATTGGGCCCACCAGCTCCATCTTTGACTTCACCACCTACTTGTTTATGTACTTTGTATTTTGTCCGCTGTTTGTGTCGGGAGGCGTACTGTTCAACGATTTGCCCGCCCATTTCAGTGGAGCGGAACTGGCCATGATGCAGGCAAAATATATCGGGTTGTTCCAGGCGGGCTGGTTTGTGGAATCCATGTGGAGCCAGACTCTTGTCATCCATATGATCCGTACGCCCAAGCTGCCCTTTATTCAAAGCCGGGCCTCTGCTCCGCTGACTCTGTTGACACTGACCGGTATCACAGTACTTACGATCATTCCGTTTACGCCCTTTGGCGCCATGCTGGGCTTTGTGGCCTTGCCCGCCGCTTATTTTGCCTACCTGATTCCGTGTATTCTGCTCTACATGGTGTTGGCAACCAGTCTGAAAAAGGCGTATGTACGGCATTACGGCGAACTTCTTTAAGATGGGAGGCGTTTTATCATGAATTGGACAAGTGTTTGGACGAATTTGTTTGGAACTACTTCCGTTTTAGGGGTCAATCTGGGATTCTGGGTGGCAATGGCCGTTGTTTTGCTGATTGTTATCCTGATGAACGTGGTGTTTTGGAGCATGAAGCCAAAAAAGCCCGATTGATCCAAATTCCACTAGCGATTTAATTTGAAAGCGAGTCAGGTGCTGCGTTTCGCACCTGAATAGAAAACCAGGATATGGGATGGTTTTGCGACCCTTCCATATCCTTCTTTTTTGCTTTTTGAGACTGGTGAAAGGAGAGTCCGAAATCTGGTTTGGCAATAGGGGAAAAGCCTTGTGCTTAGGAGGTGAAATCAGGCGGATTTCTTGCTTTTTTGCCAGAAAATGAGGGATACATTTTGAAAAAATTTCCGGTATTTCCAACAATCTATTGACGGATGGGGTCTAATCATTGTAAGATGGAAAAAAAGTGAGGAGGTTTTTCCCATGAATGAAAATTTTTCCCTGGAAGATATCCCTCAGGAGCTGCGGGAGCAGCTGGCTCAGGAAATGCACAAGCCGGTTTTCGGCGAGAAGATCATTGAGGAGCATATGCCCGCTCTGTGCCGCGCTGCCGCCGCGGAGGGCGCTGTGCTGCTGAAAAACCAGAATAACGCTCTGCCCTTGAAGCAGGGTGAACCTGTGGCTGTGTTCGGCCGGGTACAGTTGGATTGGTTCTATGTGGGCTACGGTTCCGGCGGCGACGTGAACCCGCCCTACACCGTCAACCTGATGGAAGGCCTGCAAAATGCCGGCGTCCAGGTGGATGAGGAACTGGCGGCTATCTACGCTAAGTGGAGCGCTGAGAACGTGCCCAACATGGGTTTCTGGGCTCACTGGCCTCGGTACTTTGAGGAAATGCCTCTGGAAGACGCTCAGGTGAAGGAGGCCGCTGCCCGCTGCCAGACCGCTGTGGTGGTCATTGGCCGGGCCGCCGGTGAATCCCGTGAAAACGCTTTGGAGCCCGGCAGCTTCTACCTCACCGAAGACGAGAAGAAGATGCTCACCCAGGTGACCAATGCTTTTGCTCACACTGTGGTGCTTATTGACTCCGGCAGCGTTATGGATCTGGCCTGGCTGGAGGATTATACCATCGACGCGGCTCTGTATGTGTGGCAGGGCGGCATGGAAAGCGGCAACGCTGTGGCGGACGTGCTTACCGGCAAGGTGAACCCCTGCGGCAAGCTCACCGATACCATCGCCTACCGCTATGAGGATTACCCCAGTGCCGACACCTTCCTGGGCATGGAGGAGAACACCTACGTGGAGGACATCTACGTGGGATACCGTTACTTTGAGACCTTCCAGAAGGACGCCGTCCAGTTCCCCTTTGGATTCGGCCTGTCCTACACCACCTTTGCTTTGGAGAACATCCAGGTGAAGCCCTGCGGCGATACCGTCCGGGTGAAGGTAACCGTGAAGAACACCGGCGAGCTTGCCGGTAAGGAAGTGGTTCAGGTATACGGCGCTGCTCCCCAGGGTCTGCTGGGCAAGCCCGCTCGGGAACTGACCGCTTTCCAAAAGACAAAGCTGCTCCAGCCTGGTCAGTCTCAGACCTTGAATCTGGCCTTCTCTCTGGATACCTTGGCAAGCTACGACGATTCCGGTGTTACCGGCAGCAAGAACGCCTGGGTACTGGAAGCCGGCGACTATGAAGTCTTTGTGGGCACCGACGTGCGCACCGCCCAGAAGCAGGGCTGTGTCAACGTGCCTCAGTTCCGGGTGCTGCGTCAGCTCCAGGAGGTTTGCGCTCCCGTGGTGGCCTTTGACCGCATGGTGAACAAGAACGGGGAAAAGGCTTTCGAGCCCGTACCCCTGGCCACCCGTTCCCTGAAGGACCGCATCTTGGAAAACCTGCCCGAGGAGATCCCCTACACCGGCGACAAGGGCATCAAGCTGCAGGACGTGGCCAGCGGCCTTGCCACCATGGAGGACTTTGTGGCTCAGATCGCTCCTGTGGATCTGGAAGCTCTCAGCCGGGGCGACATGATCATGGACAGCCCCTTGGGCGCCAAGGGCAACGCCGCTGTCATGGGCGGCATTACCGAGAACCTGCGGGCCATGGGCGTGCCTCCCATTACCACCACCGACGGCCCCTCCGGTATCCGTCTGCAGTTCTACTGCTCTCTGCTGCCTTGCGGCACCGCATTGGCCTGCACCTGGAATCCCCAGTTGGTGGAGAACATGTACCAGTCCCATGGCCGTGAAATGGTCATGAAGGGCAGCGACGTGCTGCTGGGGCCTGGCATGAACATCCACCGGAACCCCCTGTGCGGCCGTAACTTTGAGTATTTCTCTGAGGACCCTGTGGTCACCGGTAAGATCGGCGCGGCCATGGTGCGGGGCCTCCAGAAAAACGGCGTTTCCGCCTGCCCCAAGCACTTTGCCTGTAACAACCAGGAGACCAACCGTGAATACAACGACTCTCGCCTGTCCCAGCGGGCTCTGCGGGAGATCTATCTGAAGGGCTTTAAGATCTGCATCGACGAGGCCCAGCCCCAGAACATCATGACCAGCTACAACAAGATCAACGGTGTTTGGGATCACTACAACTACGACCTGTGCACCACTGTGCTCCGTGGCGAGTGGAACTACCAGGGCTGCGTCATGACCGACTGGTGGATGCGTCCCAGTGTTGATCCCGACTTCCCCGATCTGTGGGACAGCGCCTATCGTGTCCGCTCTCAGGTGGACGTGCTGATGCCTGGCGGCGTGGATTTTGCCGGCGGCGTGGACGGTGCTGTGCTGGCTTCCCTGGAAAAGGAGAACGGTCTGACCTTGGCCGAGCTCCAGCGGGGCGCTTGCAACGTGCTGCGGTATATCCTGAAGAGCAACGCTTTGAAGCGGATGCAGGCTTAAACGGGAAAACACTGAGAGAAAGGGAGAATGAGCCATGCCGGATTGGAGCCGTTTTGACGAGATGTGGAAAAAAGAGGAGCCGGTGCACCGGGCCATGGGGCCCCTGAAGCATCGGGCCATCACCGTGTTTGAGGACTGCCTGAATTACCCGATCCCCAAGGTAGCGGAACTGGTGAACCAGTATCGGTCCATCGTGTGGAGTCCCTATGATGAGGAGACCGGGACCAAGGTGGCCAAGCTGGGGGAGATGCTGGAGGCTTTGGAGCCGCTGGAAGACCCCACGCCTCGGACCTACCTGTGGGAGGAGGGCAACATGCCCACCGAGACAGATTACACGGACAATTCCAATCTGCGCTACAACCACAATCCGGATTTCAAACCCTACCTCTATGAGATGCTGCTGCCGGAGGGAGAAACTCCCAAGGGGGCGGTGGTGTTTTGCGCCGGAGGCGACCATGGGGACGCCAACGTGCTGGAAGGCTATCAGAGCGCCCGGGATTTCAACGCCATGGGGTATCACTCTTTCCTGCTGCTGAACCGGACCAACCACAATCCCTGGACCCAAAAAGAAGCCGGGGTAGACGCTGCCAGAGCGGTGCGCTATGTGCGGAAAAACGCCGTCCGGTACGGCATTGATCCCAAGAAGGTGGCCTTTGCCGGATTCTCCAACGGAGGTATTACCGGGGAGGGGCTGATCCAGTATTTTTCCGGGAAGCAGACGGTGAAAGACGCTTTCCCCGCCTACCAGCCTGATGAGCTGGATGAGATCGACGCCACTCCTGCCGCGTTTCTCTGCGTATACGGTCCCCGGTTCGTAGGGGAGCCCTTTGACTATGAGACCGTGGTGTACCCGCCCACCTTTTTCGCTGTGGGCCGGGAGGACAGCGCCATGGACAACCTGAACGCCACGGTCCATGATCTGCTGGCCCATGGGGTGGAAGTGGAGGTCCACACCTTTGCCGGAGTGCCTCACGGCCAGGCGGGAGCTCCGCTGGTCACAGGCGGCAAAGCAAAGTATCCCAATTTCCAGCTGTGGCTGCCGTTGGCAGACGCTTTTCTGGAAAACCTGTTCCAAAAGCTGTGATAAATTGAATGAAAAATGACCGGGACCCGACGCTTTGAAAGCGGTTTGGGTCCCGGTTTTTATGTTTTGGAATAATTTTCACCCCTATTTGCCAGACTAGAGAAAAACGGCAAAGGGGGATCTTTCTATGAAGCTGTTTTCCAAAGAGGAATACAAACACCGGGTGGAAAAGGCCTCGCCGCCTACCACCGTGGGAAAAAACTGTCTGCTGGCCTTTTTGTTTGGCGGGTCCATCTGCACTTTGGGCCAGATCCTGTGTAATCTGTATCAAAGCCTGGGGCTGGAACTTCTGGAAGCCCGCACCGGGGTGTCCATCAGCCTGATCTTTCTCTCCGCTCTGCTCACCGCTCTGGGGTTCTACGACAGGATCGCCAAGCACGCTGGCGCAGGCACTTTGGTGCCCATCACAGGGTTTGCCAATTCCATGGTGTCTCCCGCTCTGGAATTCAAAAGCGAAGGCTTTGTCACCGGCCTGGGGGCCAAGCTGTTTACTGTGGCGGGACCGGTGTTGGTGTTCGGCGTCACCGCTTCCGTGGTGTACGGGCTGATCCTCTTCGGCCTGTCCCTGTTGTGAGGTGGCCCTATGAGACGCATGGGTAAAAGCACCTTGGAATTTGACCGTCCGCCCTCCATCCTCAGCCACGCTGCCGTGGGAGGAAAAAAGGAAGCGGAAGGACCTTTGGGAGATCAGTTCGACCAGACCTTTGGCGACACCACCCTGCAAGCAGACAGCTGGGAAAAGGCGGAAGCTCAGCTGCAAAAGGAGGCGGTCTCCATCGCTTTGGAAAAGGCGGGCTTGGGACCGGAAGGAGTGGATTTCATCCTGGCGGGGGATTTGCTGAACCAATGCATCTCCTCCACCTTTGGGCTGATGGATTTCCAGATTCCCTTTTTGGGCCAGTACGGGGCTTGCTCCACCATGGCCCAGACCCTGCTGATGGCTTCCATTCTGGTGGAGAGCGGCGCGGCGGGGAAAGCCCTGGCGGTGACCAGTTCTCACTTCTGTTCCGCGGAACGGCAGTTC
>UMIN01029418.1_pt1 | contig 15554 bp, 13 predicted proteins | sample 1965811 | NCBI WGS metagenome assembly UMIN01 (sample SAMEA4836123, study PRJEB28245) | human gut metagenome | biome: gut microbiome; material: fecal sample | place: Denmark | collected 2008
CCGCACGATAAAAAGGGTCCGCCCCTTCGTTTCTTTCGCACACCGGTTCGAACCCGCCGCCCGTCACTGTTTGCCCTCCGGCATCCGCACCAGGACACTGCCGTGGGCCACCCCGTCGTCCAGAATGTTGTTGGCGGCAAGCAGTTTCAGAAATTTGCCGATATCCTCCGCCGCCTTCTCCCGGGTGACGCCCTCATAGCGCTCCATGACTCGGTTCACCAGATCTTCCTTCTCGAACTCCTCATCCTTCATGTAGTCCCATAGGTAGGCCGCCGAAGACGAGATATAGACGATGGAGGTGACTTCCTTTACCCGTCTGCCTGTGGGCACAATCACAAACTGGCCCGCCACTTCTCTCAGTATCAACCCATCCTTCAGCCTCATCTGTCGTCCTCCTTCTCCCGGTCGTTTATCACAACTCTCAGTATAAATCTTTCCTCTTCCTTCCATGCCTCGACGCTGCCCTGGTATTTTCTCGTGACCAGCTCGATGCTCTCCATCCCATAACCTCGGATATTTTTCACCAACCTTTGGTTCCGTCCGAAGTCCTCCGCCTCGGAAACGTCGTTTTCTAGCTTAATCAGAATACTCTTTTTTAGCTGCCGTATTGCCACATGGATGCACCTCCTCTCCGGCGGGCATTCCTTGCAGGCGCGGATGGCGTTTTCCATCGCATTTCCCAAAAGGACCGTCATATCCATGATGTTAAAGGGATAACTGTCCTGGACCTGGATGTCGCTTTTCACCCGGATGCCGTTTTGCTCCGCCTGGATGATGTAGTAGCTTAGAACCCCATTTAACACAGAGTTTTCCGAAAGCTTCCGGCTCTCCGCCTTTTCCAGCTCCGCCAGATAGCTACCGATGTACTCCTGTAGCTCTTCGGTCTTGCCGCCGTGTACTAGGGTGCCCATCGTCCGGAAATGATGCCGCAGATCATGCCTTCTTCGCTTTTCCTGCTCCATGCTGTCGCACATGCTCTTATACTGCTGCTCGTAGGCCTTCAGCTTCGACTCCATATCCTTCTTTTCTTTTTCCAGGACCAGGCACCCCAGATAGATGAGGTAGGCCAGAATATCTCCCGCCATAAAGCAGAACATCCAGACACTCAGGTAGATCTCATATCCCAGTCTTTGCATCTGCATATTCAGCTTCGTCTCAATCATCAAGGCGATAATCAAAAGAACCAGAATCGCGATGGAGCAACCGGTGGCCAGCTTGATCTCCCTGTGGTCCAGGTAGGTGATCTCCCGTACCGCGCTGCGGCGCAGAAGCCAGAAAAGCGGCGGAAACGTAAGCAGAGTCGCCAGTGCGTAGCAAATCAGGGTCATCCCGCTGTAAGGAGTAAAATATCCGAATGGAGCGATCTCCAAATAGAATTTCGCCGCTATCTTGTTTATCACATAAATAAAAACCCCATACTGGACGACGAGCAGATAAAACAGCAGTTTTCCTTTCGTCCCCTTTCGAAAGCTGAGAAAGTAGACAACGCTGCCCAAGGCCAGACACAGGCTGAACAGCAGATTGGCTGAGGATGTGAGCGTCATCTCGCTGGCCCCGCCCCCGAAGAGCCTGCCCAGATAGCAGGCCGATAGGCAGGCCAACAGCAGGTAACCTATATTTAAAAAAATCAGCAGCCTCCGCTTGGAAAACCGTAGAACCGACTCGCCAAAGGGAGCGTAAAGTAAAAATATCATCGACAGAATCTGAAGCAGATAGCCGAAAAACTGCACCACTGTATAATAGATCTGAACACGCATACTCTCTATCCTATTCTTCCATATAATGTCTAAAGATATAATCGTTGTATTTTCTTCTGCTGTCGGCTCTCTGCCTCCGGCTTAGCATAAAGATCATTCCTCCCACCTCGCAGGAATCTGTGTTCATTCTGTCGACCGCTTCCATATTCACGATGACGCCCCGGTTGATACGCAAAAAACGCTCGTCCAAATTCTTCATGACCTCCTGAAGACTTCCCCGGACTCTCACCACCGCCTCAGTAGCCAGATGGATATACAGGTAATTATGGATACTCTCTATATAGACAATCCTGCGGTATGGGATTTTCTGATTCTGCCGGATATCCGCGTCATAGACCTCCAGCTGCGGCATGTGTATTCTATGGAACCGCTTCTTGATCTTAAACAGCAGGCCCCTCCGGTACGGCTTCACAAGATAGTACAGCGCGTCCAAGTCTATTGCCTCCGGCCCGAACTTTCTGCTAACGCTGACAAACACAAGCTCCGTCTCCGGAAAGCGTCTCCGTATCTCGCCACCGATCTCCAATCCGTCTGTCTCTTCCATAAATATGTCTAAAAAAATCAGACCGTAGGCTTCCCCCCCTCGATTTGACTGAGCAAATCTCGGCCCGCGCTATATTCATCCACCTCTGCATCCGGCCAGACAACTTCTAACGCTTCGCGCAAATCCATACGATCTTTTCTATCATCATCACAAATAGCTATTTTCATATCATACCTCTATTGTCATTATAAGAGAATATACCAATTTCTTCCAGTGCCATTTATCCCATTTCTCTGCCATTCATCCCTCTTTTTCCTGAACTACTGGACATTTCCCCCTGCTTCCTTTACTCTGGATAGATAAGAAATATTTGATCCGCGCCCTGCAGCGGCGCGCCTATGTTATAGATCATAACCCGTCAAAAGGAGAGTGTTTAGATGTCCCATCATACTGCAAACAATACTGGTAAAAAGCTAAAAAGCCCCGGAGTAATTCTCTGTCTTTTCCTGCTGCTGGCCTCCGCCGGCTTTATCGCTGTCCTCCTGCATACAAAGATGTTGCCTGGGCTCTATATCGCCGTTCTTTCTACCGGCATCCTGGCGGTTCTGTGTCTCATCTTTTGGCTGACCGGAGATTTTCACCGCAGGGACCGCTTCGTGGCCGGTTCCGCGCTGGCCCTGCTCTGCATGGCCCTGTATATTTTCACGGGCTACCACGTCGGCTTGACCCAGCAGGCTCTGCTCCAGGTGACCAGCCCTTCCGCCGAGAAGTCGGTGATCTCCTTCTATGTCCTGGACAGCGACCCGGCAGAAACTCTCTTTGCCGCCGCCGGATATACCTTCGGCATTCTTAAGACCCAGGACCGTACAAACACAGATCAGACCCTCAGACTGGTAAGCCAGGAACAGGAGCTGACGCTGAAGACCAGGGAATACGATGGTCTAGCTCAGCTCGCCGACGCCCTATCTGGTGGCGAGATCGGCGCAATTCTGCTGAACCAGGCGTATCTGGCCCTTTTCGACGAGCTTCCTGGATACGAGGATTTTCCTGGACAGCTCCGCGTGCTCTCCACCCAGAACGTGGAGCAGCCAGTGGAAATTCAGCCGGTAAAACCCCCCTCCCAGGAACAAGTGATTAACGTGTACATCAGCGGCAGCGACACCCGCGAGGATACCCTTCCCGGACTCAGCCGCAGCGACGTCAACATCCTGGCCAGCATCAACACCACCTCCAGGGAAATCCTGCTGGTCTCCACTCCAAGAGACTACTACGTGCCCCTATCGGTTTCCAGCGGCGTTCCCGATAAGCTGACCCACGCTGGTATCTATGGGGTACAGGTCAGCATGGATACCCTCTCCATGCTCTACGATGTGGAGATTGACTACTATTTCAAGGTGAACTTCACTGGCTTCGTGGACATCATCGACGCCTTAGGCGGCATCGAGGTGCAGTCCGACTACAGCTTCGACGCCTATGGCTATCACTACGACAAGGGGACCAACCTGCTAGACGGGGACGCCGCCCTCGGCTTTTGCCGCGAACGCTACTCCTTCTCCAGCGGCGACAGGCAACGGGGAAAAAATCAGCTAGCCGTCATAAAGGGAATCATCCAGAAAGCGGTCAGTCCCTCCATTCTGTCCACTTACACCTCCATCCTGGAGCACGTGCAGGCCTGTATCGACACAAACGTTCCCTACGACCTGATCGCCTCCCTGGTCCGACGGCAACTATCCGACGGCGCCTCCTGGACTGTGAACAGTTACAGTGTGGACGGCACCGGAGATACTCAGGTGCCCTATTCCATGAGTTCCCCGGTCTACGTCATGGTCCCCGATATGACCACTGTGGAACACGCCAAGGAGCTACTCAAAAAGACTGCCAGAGAGCCGGCGCCGGATGAAACCTAAAAACCTATCAAGGAGTGATAAAGTATGAACTGTCAGACTGAAAATTTCTTGCATCTGTTAAGATCTTTTTTGTGGGGGAACACCGCCAGACTCGACTCCCCAGACTGGGCGAAGCTGTGCGATCTGGCTGGACTGCACAATCTCATTCCTGCCGTATATTCCGCCGCCAGCCGGACCGAGGAATTCTCCCGGGCCGATGCCTCCGCCCGGACCCAGCTTCTGGAGACGACTCTCGTACAGTCCAGCCGGCAGTTCATGAGGACCCAGGAGCTTTTTCGCATCTACGAAAAGCTGCTCAGCGCAGGAATCCAGCCCCTCATCCTCAAAGGCCTGATCTGCCGCAGCCTGTATCCAGAACCGGAGCTGAGAGTTTCCTGCGACGAAGACCTCTGGGTGCGAAAGGAAGATCTGGCTGCCTGCGACCGGATTCTGAGAGCTTGCGGCTACACCCCTGATTTCGACGACGTGACGCCGATTCTGGACACCGTGCAGGAAATCACCTATGAAAACGGCGTGCTGGTCATCGAACTCCACCTGAACCTTTTTGGTACGGCAAACTCAGATCGCTTTCAGATGACCCAGGTATTTTGCCGCTCCTTCAGCCAGAATATGGAGCTGGAAATCCAGGGACATAAGGTCTTCACCCTGTACCCCACTGAGCATTTTCTGTTCCTGTTTCTACATCTGTACAAGCATTTTTCCGTAAGCGGCGCAGGAATCCGCCACATCATGGATTTTCTCATGTTCCTGGACAAGTACAACGAGGACATAGATTTCACCCGAATCCGGCTTGTGGTCTCCCAATTCCGAGGGGAATTGTTTTACTGCTCCCTGCTGGAGATCGGCAAGACGTACCTGGGTTTTTCACCGCAAAAATCTGCGGAACTATTCAGCTTGTCCATCTCCCGGCCAGAACTGGAGCTGCTGTTGGAGGACATCATACAAAGCGGCTGCTTCGGAAACGCCTCTAAAGTCCAAAAACTGGGCTCCACCTATGTGATGTCCTATGCCATCTCTTCAGAGACCCACAGGCCTCAGATACTGCCGCTGCTCTTTCCAAAGGCAGAGTTTTTGTACCCGTCCTTTCCCCTTCTCATCCGGCACCGGTGGCTTCTCCCCTTCGCCTGGTGCGCCAGAATCCTGAAATTTTTCTGGAAAACCTGCCGTTCAGACAAAAAGGAGGTCTCCGAAGGCATCCGATACGGAAAAAAGCGGGTCCGTCTGCTGAAAAAATACAAAACGTTTCCCGGGACTGTTGCAAAAGTAGATAAATAATCCACCGAATGAGTGAAAGGACATTAAAAGTCCGGCTTCGCCTATACAATATCTTTGGGTGGAAAGGACTGGTAACCACCAGCAGGGTAAGGTATTATTCTTCCGATACCCAACAAGCAATAGTGGAGGATTGTCTTTCGGGAAGCTTTACTGGACTGGAAGTACTAAAAATATAAAATCCAATGAGAAATTCAATTCAGAAAGTAGATTATAAGGTATAACGGTCATAAGGAACTGAAATCTTCTGAAACAGGAGACTGTACCATCATGACTGATGATGTAACAAGTATCTTAAAGGTTAGTGAGGGCAGATTGAAGACTGTAAGAGATATCTAGTTTGCTGATATAGAGAAACAGGGATTTATGCCCGTATATGAACGTCAAAAAATCACAGATGAACTTCATAAACTATGCAGTTTCCGGACGGACTATCAGGTTATAACAAAACCAAAAATGAAAGAGATTCAGAAAAAAGTAAACGGAGAGAAAGCATTATTATATTTCAGGTATAGGACACCAAATGCCACAACCCCAGTATCTTCAAGGATTGTGGCACTTTTTTTCTTTACTAATTGTCAAAGACGAGATTATATCTGATAAGTCAATGTCTGTTCTTCCAGCTCCTGAGGTATTCCATAATAAGCCCCTGCTATGCTTCCACAAATGGCAGCGATTGTGTCACTGTCCCCGCCAATAGAGATTGCATTTCGAATTGCATCTTCAAAATCCACGGATTCAAAGAATGCCTCCAGTGCCTGGAGTACAGAACCCTGGCAGGAAACATCAAACCGATATTTTTTGCGGATACTGTCCAAAGTAAAGTCCAAAGAATAGTATTCCGTCTCTATAACTTTCCTGATCTCTCTCAGACTTTCCCCTTCATTCGCTAGATAGACAGCCACCGTTGTCGCTTCCGCACCTTTTATGGCTTCTGGATGACTGTGCGTAATCTCAGTAACTGCTTTCGAGAATCTTTTCGCCTCGCTCAAACTTCTTGCCGCCTGACCGCATCCCCCAACTCTCATGGCTGCTCCATTTCCATAACTACCATAAGATTTCGGAGAATCTGAAAAAATCCATTCATAGAACTTTTCGCCATAGCCTGCATCCGGATATCGCCGTCCCAACTGCTGCATATCACTTACAGCATTTTCAGCAAGATTAAAAAAAGATGGTGCGCTTTCCATCATTGCTTTCGCGACAGCAATCAACATTACGGAATCATCCGTGAAAAAACATTTGCCAGTCATCAAATGATACCCCGTCTTCTTTTTATAATTTCGAAACTCAAATCTAGACCCTGCAATATCACCTATGACTGCGCCGAGAAGTACGGATTTCTTATCTTCTTTTTTTGTACATTTTTGTTGGAGACGCCCAGGCCAGCGCGATTCTCTGGCGTTCCCCACCGGACAGATGGCTGCCCCGATCATCACAACGGTATCGTAGTCTTTGGGAAACTTCCGGATGAAATCGTGACAAAAGACAGTTTTTTGCCGCCACCTAAAGACCCCTGGGACCAGTAGGCGATCTGCCTCCACCAGCCAATGGAAAAATTCACATTTTCTTTCACGGTATTGCTGAATGTTTAAAAGAAACGGGAATCGTGATTAAAGATTTTGATCACTTCAGGACCATAGATATATTCCGCCAGCGAAGCGTTCACTTTTTGGGCAAGTAATATCTGTCATTGAAAATTTTCGCTGTAATCCCGAAAGGTGAAAAGAATTAGAACAAAACCGACCGGGAGTATGGACAAGGACAGTAAGGCAACTCTCCAGCCCAAAATAAACATGTAAATCAGGATAAAAGCCAGCACAAGGACATTTGCGGTCATTTCCGAAATGAGATGAGACAGCGTGGTCTCTAACGATTCGATTCTGTCGATAACATATGAAATCCTCCATTTTCTACGATAGTTACCTCCAACTAACCCGCGACATAAGCATAGCACAGAGGAATAATCGCTTCTATTCCTGCGGGTTTTATTTATTCCACAGGACATTAAGTTTAATCTTTCCGTTTATGTTTATCCCCGTCTACAGAACATAATATATCATGAAGTTTCTTTATCATCCGATAACTCACCCATCCCACTATTGTCCCCACAGTATTAGTAATCACATCATCCAGTTGGCAAAACCCTCTTTGCGTCACAAGCTGCACTAATTCCAGGCACATACTGAACACGCAGCCGCCTCCGACACAAAATCTCCAATCTTGGAATCTGTAATCTGCCAAAGGAAAGAGGAAACCAAAGGGTATAAACATAATAATATTTTCAATAAAATATGCCTGAGAAATTAAAGAAGAATTCCAGGTTCCAAACAATTCCAAATCTATCCCCATTCTTGAACCCGGTTCTCTTGAAAATAATGCCAATTTTAACAAAACAGTTAAATAAACCACACAGAAAAATAAACTCCATTTCTGCCTTAAATTCCTCTTCTGTCTCCTCGCCTTTTCGTGGTATCTTACTTCCCACAGCAGTAAAAATACTCCTCCCACTGCCATTCCCCAAGGCAAATAACCAATCGGCTCTAGCATATCTTTGCCTACAAGTAATAAAAAATCAATTATTCTATTCAATATTTTATTTTCTCCACATTTTATTCAGATTTCTCCTAATATTTGTCATATCTTATCACTTTCCACGTGCCTTAACAAGCCTTCATGAAAATCCCCTTTCTTGTCATTCTCAACTTCTCCCTCCTGCAACTATTTTATCTCTTTATTTACTTAATCAAAATTACGGCAACAAATATTATTCAGTGTGAACTACAAATAGTAACAATTATTTGGAGATGGCAAAAGCTTTTAAAAAGCAGGAGATGAGAGGATTTTCATGGGTACAGAATATATGGAAAGAAAACGATATCCTATTTTGAATACTTATGTAAATGCAATTTCAATGGAAGAAACCCTTCGCGAAATAGAAAAGATAATACAAAAAAGAATTCCGACTCAACACGTTGTTATCAATGCTTCAAAGGTCAATTTGATGGAAAAAGATTCTAAATTAAGAAGGATTGTTAATAAGTGCCCTTTGATTAATGCAGATGGCGCCTCCATTGTATGGGCAGCAAAGAAACTCGGTGTTCCTTTGAGAGAAAGAGTTACTGGAATTGACCTTTTTTCACAGTTAGTTGCCTTATCAGAAAAGAAAGGATATAAGATTTATCTTTTTGGGGCAAAAGAAGAAGTCGTAACAAAAGTAAAAAAAATATTTGAAGAGAAATATCCCCGGCTCCAAATTGCAGGATATCGAAATGGGTATTTTACCAAAGACGACGAGCTTGAAATTGTAAAAAATATGTCTGAATCAGGTGCGGATATTATGTTTGTAGCATTTTCCTCTCCTAAGAAAGAGTATTGGGTGAATCAATACATTCATCAGCTAAATATTCCTTTTGTAATGGGGGTTGGTGGCAGTTTCGATGTGGTTGCGGGAGTTACTGACCGCGCTCCGAAATGGATGCAAAATCATGGGCTGGAATGGTTTTACAGATTTATCCAAGAACCTCGGAGAATGTGGAAACGCTACATAATCGGAAATATAAAATTCATACTTTTAACATACAAAACCAAAAGAAATTACACAAAGATAAGCGGAGGAATAAAATGATTAACGTAATCGGACTTGGATATATTGGTCTTCCCACTGCACTGATGCTGGCAGCTCATGGTATGGATATTGTTGGAACAGATTACAGTAAAGAATTAATTGATACTTTAAAGGTAGGAAAAACGACTTTTAAAGAAAAGGGAATCGAAGAACTGTTTCAGAGGGCTCTTGACAATGGTATCACATTTACAACGGAATATCAACGGACTGACATTTATATTGTATCCGTTCCGACTCCTTACGATTCTTTCAGTAAAAAAGTAGATGCAAAATATATTGAGGCAGCTGTAAAACAAGTTTTAGCTGTCTGTGAAAAAGGAGCTACAGTGGTTATTGAGTCAACCGTGTCTCCAGGTACCATTGATAAACATGTACGCCCTATCGTGGAATCTGCCGGCTTTTCGATTGGAACAGATTTGCATCTAGTTCATGCGCCGGAAAGAATTATTCCAGGAAATATGGTTTACGAATTATTGCATAATAACAGAACCATTGGTGCTGACGAGCGAGAAATCGGAGAAAAGATCAAAAAGATTTATGCTTCTTTTTGTCAGGGAGAAATCATTGTTACAGATATTAGAACAGCGGAAATGACCAAAGTAGTGGAAAATACTTTTCGGGATATCAATATTGCCTACGCTAATGAACTGGCAAAAATCTGCCGTTCTGATAACATGGATGTTTATGAAATAATCAGAATTGCCAATAAACATCCCCGTGTTAATATCTTATCCCCAGGTCCCGGTGTGGGCGGGCATTGCATTTCCGTTGACCCCTGGTTTCTTGTAGGTGATTATCCAGGTCTTGCCAACATTATTCTTGCCGCAAGAAAAATCAATGATTCTATGCCGGAATTTGTATTAGAACGTATTCATGACATTATGAAGGAAAAAGGAATGACTGATGTTCGGCGCGTTGGCCTTTATGGACTTACCTATAAAGAAAATGTAGACGATATGAGGGAATCTCCCACTCTTCAAATGTTAGAATCTATGGAAAAACATCTATGTGGAAATTTAGTTAAGATTTATGATCCGTTTATTGTGAAAGACGTAGTCCCTAACCAGATGCACAGCCTGGACGAATTTCTTGCGGCAGTTGATTTGGTAGTGCTTATGGTTGGGCACGATGAAATCAAACAGAATATGAAAAAACTGAAAAATAAAATTGTCTTAGATACACGTCACATTTGCGAATTGGAAGGTACCTATTATATTTAAGGAGAAAAAATGGATATATACAAATGGTATAGACTGTCCAGGTGGCTATATCTACACCATGTGCCTGTAATCCCTGGGATGATTAAAGCTCTCATCAGAATTTTGTGGGGAGGGGTAATTCCCTATCAGGCAGAGATTGGTACAGGTACAGTTTTAGGCTATCAGGCATTAGGGATTGTCATTCATAAACGTTGTATCATTGGTTCAAACTGCCATATTTCACAAAATGTTACTCTTGGAGGAACTTCTGGTATTTATGAGGTTCCTGTATTGGGAGACAACGTTTCCGTTGGTGCAGGCGCGAATATTATAGGTCCTGTTCATGTTGGAAATAATGTGGTCATTGGTGCAGGTGCAGTTGTCTTAAAAGATGTCCCTGATAATTGTATTGCCGTCGGCGTTCCAGCCAGAATTATAGAAAAAGAACCGAAGGAATAAAGTAAATGAAAAAAGTGATGCTTGTATTCGGAACGCGTCCGGAAGCTATTAAGATGTGTCCGTTGGTTAAGGAATTAAAAAAACGAAAATCTCTACAAACTGTAGTCTGTGTTACTGGACAGCACCGACAGATGCTGGAACAGGTTTTAGATGCTTTTGGGGTGATTCCCGAATATGATTTGTCAATTATGAAAGATAGACAGACTTTGTTTGACGTAACAGCAAATATTTTAGATCGTATTCGGACAGTACTGGACAAAGAAAAACCAGATGTTGTATTGGTGCATGGCGACACGAGCACAACTTTTGCTACAGCGCTTGCCTGCTTTTACCTGCAGATTCCTGTAGGACATGTGGAAGCCGGGCTCAGGACTTACGACATTTACAGCCCCTATCCGGAGGAATTTAATAGACAGGCAGTGAGCATTATCAGTCGGTTCCACTTTGCGCCGACAGAGTTGTCAAAAGCAAATCTTTTAAGAGAAGGGAAAAAAGAAGCTTCCATTTATATTACCGGAAATACCGCGATTGACGCGTTAAAAACAACTGTGCGCAAGGATTATACCCATCCTGATTTAGAATGGGCAGCAGGCAGCCGCCTCATTATGATTACAGCTCATCGTAGAGAAAATCTCGGAGAACCCATGAAGCATATGTTTCGTGCAATCCGCCGCGTTATGGACGAGCATGACGATGTAAAGGCAATTTATCCCATACATATGAATCCACTCGTACGAAAAATTGCAAGCGAGATTCTGGGAAATGACGATAGAATCCGAATCATAGAACCGCTGGACGTTCTAGATTTTCATAATTTTTTAAGCCGGAGCTACATGATTTTAACAGATTCCGGCGGTATTCAGGAGGAAGCCCCGTCTCTTGGAAAACCTGTCTTAGTTATGCGGAATACAACGGAGCGGCCTGAAGGAATTGAGGCAGGTACGCTAAAGCTGGTAGGCACAGGCGAGAAGGCGATTTATGAGAATTTTAAGCTGCTTTTGGAAGATGCAAAGGCATATGATGAGATGTCAAAAGCAAGCAATCCTTATGGCGATGGATTTGCGTGTAAACGGATTGCTGATATACTGGAAGATCACTTATAGAGGATCTGGCTATGAGAAATATAACGTGGTATGTTCATCGCCTGAAGGCTATGAAATTTGGCGAAATTCTTTGGAGAACACAGCAAAAATTCCTGCAAAGAAAAGAATATAAGAAATATTATACGCAAAACCTTCCAGTCACGGAAATTGTTATCAATAGTACAATATCCGCTCTTTCTCCGGACTATCTGAGAATTGGTCTGGAGCAAAACTGCATTGACGCGGAACTGTTTTCTTCCCTGGATTTGTTTCAGGGAAGTTTCTCATATCAGCAATATAAAAAAAGTTGGAATGCAGGTTTTCAGACAGAAAACACATGGGATGAAAATACCTTCTCTTATAAAATTAATTGTGCTGGGCGTATAGATATTGGAGATATTCGTACAAATTGGGAATTAAATCGGCATTATCAATTTTCAGCACTGGCAAAAAGTTACTATATTTCAGGAGAAAAATCATTTCTCAATGAATTGGCAGATTTATTTCAAGACTGGAATCACCACAATTTGTTTTTGCACGGAGTAGAATGGACGAGCGCCATGGAAATAGCGATTCGCGTTAATTCATGGATATTTACATACTGTTTTTTATGTATGGCAGAAAAAAAACATGGCGTTGAATATTCAATAACAACTTTGAAAAATCAGTTAATTCATGGAGTTCTTGTGATGACAGATTATATCAGCGCTCATTTGTCACGATTTTCATCTGCGAATAATCATTTGATTATTGAACTTTATGCTGTCGCTATGGCAGGGATTTTGTTTGATTACAGACGGTGGACGGAGTTTGCCTTAAAGAAGCTGACAGAGGAATTAATCCGCCAGAACTATAAAGATGGCGTCAACAAAGAGATGTCTCTTCATTACCAGACCTTTATTATGGAAGCATATGGATTACTTATGCTTACCATGGAAAAAAATGAGATAAAAATTCCAGATATATGGTATGCATATCTTTCAAAAATGAGCGAGTTTGTTGCAGACTGCTGTGGCGACTATGGCGAAACTATTGTATTTGGGGACAACGATGAAGGGAAAATTTTGGACTTAACAGGAAAACATTTTAATCACTATCATTATGTTTTGGAATTAATGAGTTGCGTATTGCCGCAAAAATATAACAAAACAGTGGGCTTTTATGAGAATATTCGTTGGATGGTCTCAAGAGAGCAGCTGTGTCGAGCAAAAAAGAAAAGTGCTTATGTTTCTCCTGATGCTAAATGTTACCGTGAGGGAGGCTATACTCTGATAAAAGATCAAAAGAGGAGTATCTTTATTGCCATTGACCATGCTGATCTAGGATATGGTACACTTGCAGCTCACGGACATGCTGACGCATTAAGTTTTCAGATGTATGTAAAAGGTGAGCCTATATTTGTCGATCCAGGTTCACCGAACTATCACATTACTCCTCAGGAAAGGGACAATTACCGTTCAACTTACTGTCATAATACTGCATCGGTTGAACGTCAGAATCAATCAGAAATGTTGGGAGCTTTTTTATGGGGACGGCGCAGCAAAACAAATTTAATTTCCTTTCAGCAAAAAATGGGTATTAAACTAGAAGCAATGACTGAATACAACGGAATAATTCACCATAGGAGATACCAATATGCAGACGGTGTTCTAAAAATATGGGATTCTTTTACTGGAGCAAATGGCAAGAATAAAGAGCAAATTCTACTTTTAAATCCAACAGCAGTACTAGAAAAAGGACCTAAAGGAATCCTCATTAAAACCCCAAACAGCCAAGTGCTGATTTTGAACAGCTCAAAACAGATAAGTAAAATAAACAATTATATTTACAGTGCATCTTACACCTATGCAACCGAAGGAAAAAGAATAGAATTCTGTAGTATAAAAAATACTTTAGCGCTGGAAATACAAATTTTGGAAAGAAAGCACGAAGGTAAAATGTGTGTATGAACATAAAAAAGATATATGAAAACATGCCAGGCATAGTAAACAGAGCTGCCGGACATATCGGGAGATATCAAATTATATACAGTAAAGCTTTTAGAAAGCAATATTGCGAACTAAAAAAAATGGATTCTTTAACTGAAGAAGAAAAGAGAAAATTACAACTAGAAAAATTAAGAGAACTTTTAATATATGCAGAAAAATACATTCCATATTATCAAACTCTTTTTGAAAAAGTTGGTTTTCGTCCGAATGAATTTCAAGATTTTTCAGAATTTGAAAAAATACCATTTTTAACTAGAGATATCATCAGAGATAATGAGACAACTTTACAGTCAAAAGAAATTAAGAATTTTTATTATGCTACTACAGGAGGAACATCAGGAAAGCCAATAAAAATAGCCTTTGATTATGCTTCTTTATACCGTGAAAGAGCTTTTGTCTACCATTATTGGAGCAAATTGGGTTTCGATTATAAGAAAAGTAAACTGATATCTTTTCGTGAATTACAATTTGATGGAAAAATAATCAAATACAATACCATGTATAACGAGATTGTGGTGAATCTTTTTCTGCTTGATTCTGAAAATTTGTCGCTCATAGTTCAAAAGATTCAAAAATTCGGTGGAGAATTTCTTTATGGATACCCGTCTCTCATTGCAGTATTTTGCCGATTGTTGAAAAAAAATCAAATAATGTTAGATACTTCAATAAAAGCTATTTTTTTGATATCGGAAAATTTATATCCAGACCAATATAGGCAGATTCGAGAAGTCTTTGATTGTAAAATAGCAATTTTTTATGGCCATACAGAAAAATCTGTGTTTGCAGAATCATATAACGATGTGTATACATTTAATCCATTTTATGGATATACGGAAATTCTGCCAAATGAGGACGATAATATTGTTTGTACAGGATTTATCAACAGAAAAATGCCGTTAATACGTTATCGGGTTACCGATAGTAATCTCAATCACACAGGGATTTACCTCTATTCCAAAGGCAAAATCATGATTCATTTGACCTTTGACTATAAAACCGATGAAAAATGCACCACACCGGGCCAATATTTGAAGTATCACCGGACATTCCAGGGACTTTCCACACGAGAACTGGCGGAAAAGGTGGGCATTGTGCCCGCGACACTGGTTCTGTATGAGAATGACCGGCATCCCATCAAGTACAGTACAGCGGTGGCGCTTGCAAATGTGCTGGGGATTGACCGCAACAGGCTTCTGGACGAATATACCGCCTTTGTAGATTACCCGTATTTCTCTCTTTTGAAAAAGGTACGGCAGGATCTTTCCTTAACTCAAATACAAATGGCTGAGTTGATTGGGATAGGCCAAACGTCTTATTCTGGATGGGAAAGAGAAATCCGCGTTCCGCGCCGTAAGGAGTATGATAAAATCCTTGCCGCACTGAAAAAGCTAAGGGTAAATGTGGATACATACCTTTGCCAGTCAGCTTCTATCTGAGTGTAAATCGCACATTTGCGGCACTGTTTCCTTACATATATAATAGAAGCACAAAGGAGGAGTGCCAAATGAGAAAGCGGAAATTAAAGATATTTCTTACCCCTACGGAAAACAGCATTGTCATCCAAAGCCTCAACCACCTGCGCAACGCCATGCTCCGGGAAAACAGGGACACCGGCTGCCTGGACGAACTTCTGCTCAAAGTGATGTGCGCCCCGGTAAAGAAGATGTAAAATTACATATCGCAGCCAGATGAGCCGCTTATTCTTTTCAGAGAGTAAGCGGCTTTTTTCATGCCCATCTTTCGGATTTTCCGCGTACATAGCCGTCCGTCCTGCCAAC
>UMIN01031618.1_pt1 | contig 15528 bp, 17 predicted proteins | sample 1965811 | NCBI WGS metagenome assembly UMIN01 (sample SAMEA4836123, study PRJEB28245) | human gut metagenome | biome: gut microbiome; material: fecal sample | place: Denmark | collected 2008
TTTTATGAAATTAATTTTGCGAAATTAATTATACGTCATCTCCAATCACTATTGTTAAGTGCTGTTTGAAACACAAACACACCATGAAAAAAGCCAGACGGAACTTCTCCATCTGGCATTGGAATTTTCATATGGCAGTGGTGTTTGATAAGAATTTTTTCTTATCACCTCTATCAAGTCTTTCACTTTTTTATCTATTTTTGCAGCCTTTAACTTCGGTATATCTGTTGCTGCACTTTTGGTTTAAACAATAGTATACACTACCATTCCACCTTACTTTCAGGTAAGCATTCCTCAAGTGATGTGTTTAGTCCTTCAATGATCTTTTCTCTCTGCTGTGGAACAGAGGATAGGTATACTGTTTCCATTAGACTATTATAATCTTCCTCGCTAATAATAATCACGCTCCTCCTCTTTAGCCTTTATTACTATGTTCACTATTTCTCATTTCCTTATATTTCTTAATTACATTTAATAAAAAAGTACCCCTATCAATTTGTTTACTCGTATGTAAAGAAATTACTAAATACAATAAAATAGCTACTGTTATATAAATGATAATTATCTTTATAATATTTCCATAGTTTGCGTACCATAAATCTAGTATATCGCTTTCACTTTTTCCGTCTGCTTTCCAATTTTCAGTTTTAATTGAAAGAATCTCACTTAAAAAAAGTGTTGAGGTAGAAATTATCATTCCAATAGATGTCACGAAGATAGTTATAATTCCTTTAAATTGAGACAGTCTTTTAGCAGATTCTATCGAACGTTCCACTCTATTTTCAATATCATCTAATTCGTGATCTTTAAAAAAATGAAGAACACTGATAGCTTCCATATATTTTTCATGCTGGCTATCAAATTTCATTTCTCTATCTTGACTAATAATAAACTTCTTACCTTCTGCTATTTTTTTCAATGTATCATAATACTTATCCACTTCCTTGCAACGTTTCTTTCCCATAAAACCTCTCTTTCTTTCAATATTATATATTATTTTTATGGATTTTTCAATTTATAAGATTTTTCAAAAATGAAAATAGAATTTTTATATATTATAACGCCCTCCACAAAATAATGATATGCTTAATCCTTCGCAAAACTCTTGAGAAATCGTTAATCTATGATATAATGTAGAATATAACAGGACAATATAGTAAGACAAAATAACTATTTTGACCTTCTGTATTCTCCTTTCTTTCGTTTTATTATATTATATAAAATCCCCGCCTTAAATCAAGACAATATGATACACTTTTAACTTTTTATCTATATATTTTATTTATATTTGTTATGTAAAAAACAGCTCTGCCACCTTCGTTTTTTTCAACTCTACTCTATTTCATTACACATAAATGCCTATAGTATTGTCTCATTATATTGTCCAGTTAAAAATTTCTTTTGAAATGGGCATATAAGTTTATACTGCCAGTAATCAAGGCATTCCAGATACAGCTCTCCATATACTTTAATGGATTTCTAATTTCTCCCTGTATAGCAGCATTATGATAATTCTCCATGGCCACATCTTTAAAATCTGATATATCAACGCTATTCTTTCCAAATTTTGCTCTTTGATTAATTTTATCTATTACCTGGGCATATGTAACATAACTTCCTGTCAAATGCATTCCACTTCCTGATGAACTACAACACATCTGAACTAATGCTTCTACAAAAAGATCATAAATCCTCTGTTCTAGTTCATCTCCGTATCCATGCAGTGTTTCCCACTCGGCCAAATAATAAATTGCCGCTCTCATATAATCTTCCTTTGCGGCATACTCATATGGAAGGCTATGGCTGTCTTGCATTTTTTCTTTTACCTGTTTTTTAATATTCAGCAAATCTCTCCTTCTTTCTTGAATGATAGAAGGATTGTTTATAATTGAATTGTTTATAGTTGATCTGTTTATATTAGTGTCTGGGTTTACGATGTTCTGTTTTTTTAAGTCCTGCTTTACGATGTCCTGATTTTTTAAGTCCTGAACTGCGGTGTCCGGGTTTTTTAAGTCCCGAGCCACGGTGTCCGGGTTTTTTAAGCACTGAACCACAGTGTCCGGGTTTTTTAAGCACTGAACTGCGGTGTCCGGGTTTTTTAAGTCCTGAACTACGGCGTCCGGGTTTTTTAAGTCCTGAACTACGGCGTCCGGTTTTTTTAAGTCCTGAACTACGGCGTCCGGTTTTTTTAAGTCCTGAACCAAAATTAATTTTGTTGTCGCCTTAGACATATCTGGTGTATCATTCAAATAATAATCATTAACGCCCAATTTTCCATCTATATGGCGTTGTATTACAGTAACATAATTCAACTCTAAAAGCAGTTTATAAAATTTATAATATGTAGGCTCCGTGATATTCAGATGGCGTAATATCATATCACGCCTCGGAAATGCAGTATTCCCGGATCCAGTAAAACTACAGAAATATGCATAGATCCCCTTTGCCTTGAGGGGCAAACGGGGATCTGTCATAATTGCTTTGGGGATCAATCCATATCCAGCCGCTTTCAATCCTGTAAATCTTATACAGTTTATTTTCGAGCAATCCTCAGTAAATTTAGACGGACTGGAAACCAAGGTATAGATATTACGTCCTTTAAGCCCTGATTTTATCTCCTGACGCACAGTTATGTATCCCTGAACTGTCAACTGCCGAAAATGATTATAGTAAGCGTCCTTGCCAATTCCCAACTCTCTCAGAATCGTATCTCTGCTTGGAAAAGAGGTGGAACCATTACCAGCATAACTGCACAGATAGGCATAAATACTTTTTGCCTCAATCGAAAGGCTATCATCCAGCATTACATATTTAGGTAATATCCCAAATCCTTTAAAATTGATCCCTTCAACTCTCAATAATTCTGTAAACGACGATTCTAAGCGGCTTTCCATAGCATGTCCTCCTTCTAGTTCTCTATTATTTTAAAAGCTCTTGTATTCCTGAACTATTTATCTTTTCTGTAATAGCGTTAAGAAATTCATCGCTGTCTTTCTCTTTTAATGAATTGAATAATGAGGTTATTTTTCTAACAGCTTCCAGCAACAAATTCACCTGAGTATCCAACTCTGCTTTTTCCCGTATGCTCTGCTCTTCCTTTTTTCCTTTTTGTTGCAAATCATGCAGCTTTGCATTAGCAGCCTCCAGAGCCTTTGTTGTATTTTTCAGAGAGCGGTGAGTTTCTTCCATCATCCGCCGTGCACTTACCTTTTCATTCTCCAACTGTTTTTGAAGATTTTGAATTAATGCATCATTTTTAGCAGCTTCTGCCGCTTCAATCTCTCTTCTTAACTGCTCCTCCTTCTGTTTTGTCTCGGCCATAATATTTTTTAAAGTTTCCTCCTGGGAGGTTTTCAAACTTTCTAATTCCTCCTCAATTCTCGCTTTTTCATCTTCAGCTTCCTGTCTGGCCTTCTCCGCCTCTATCTGCGCTTCCTGATACAGTTTAATCTGCTCTGGAGATACATTCTTTTCCTTTTGGAGAAGTTCTAAAAATATTTTCTGCTCCTCTTCAGGAAGAGCTGCAATCCCCTGCACTCTATTGATACTGATATTTCCTTTTTCAAACTCCTCTTTTAATTCGGGTATTAGCTGAGACACAGCACTATATTTGCGGATCTGCCTTTCTGATATTCCTATTTCTTTTGCAATCTCTATCTGTGTTGGCTCTGATGCAGATTCTCCGTATAACAACCGGTTCCGTTCCTTTAACAGCTGCTTAACTTTTTCAATACACGCTGCCCTTTTCTGCGCTGTCAGGTTTCTCGCCTCCAGATTAGCCTCGATGTTTCTTAACTGAGAGTCTATCGAGTCTAATCTCAGCTTCTCTCCTTCTCCTTCTGACAAATATTTAGGTCTTTTCACATTCACGGGAAATCCATTTACATAAAACGGCTGGATGTTCTCCAGATACAGGCTGTAATTCTTTTCATCTTCTGCTCCCTCATATTTATCACGAAGCATATCGCAGGCCCTCATTCTACGCTCTCCAGACTCCAGTACATACCTGTCTGTATCTTCGTCATAATATGCACTAAAATTATGGATCAAGCCGAATGTTAATAAACTCTCAGCCAACTCCTCTATTGCCTCCATCTCAAAGTCATTATCTGGATTAAAAGTAATCTTCTCTCTAGCAATATACTTAAAATTGAATGCTGAGTTGGCATACTGCTCATTATTAATATTTTTCCCTAGTTCGGCAATCGACAACGCATTGTAATCTATTTTCTCCTGAGTCTCTGGCATCCTCTTACTTTCAACATCCGATTTTGTATATTTATTTTTTACACTTCCTGATGGTAGGTTCAAATTATTGAATTTCATTCTCTCTGCCTCTCTTTAATTTCTTTCGTTTTTAGTAACACTTTTTACTTAATCTCAATCCTTCTTCTGCTTTCCTTTTAGCGGGCGGCTTCTTAGAGCCGCCCTGTATGTAACACCAATGGCGGATGTGTGATATATTATTGTGCCATTGGGAGGTTCTTACTTATGTCTGTCTTATCTTCCTATAAGTTCTTTCTTTACCTCCAAAATAAGCTCCGTAGCATCATTCATAGCCGCTATCATTTCATCTTTCGTTTTCTTGCCTATCATAACACGGCCCATACCCTGTACAGCTTTATCCAGCTTGTCAGCCATAATAATGGCCCTCATCTGTATGCTGTTACTCCATCGCCTTGTCAATCTCATTTCTCACCGCGTCTCTCACTTTTGTACCTCCTCTACATATCCTTACTGCTCTTCCACAACCTTTACGGTTTTACTTGTCTCATCATAAACAAGTCGAAGGCTTTCTCTAGTTCTATCTGTCACGATTCCTTCATTGCCTGAAATTTCTAACTGGAAGCATTCCATTACAAATCCTTCGTTCTCCAGCCACCTGCGGATCGCATATTCTGCAATAGTTTTTGCGTTCTTAATCACGCTCTCACCTCCTCCCGGAATCCTTTTCATCGTCCACCTCGTCAAAGCATTCACTCTGCCAGAATTCTCTAAATTCCAGCCCCAAGCCTCTGACAATTTTATTTATGGTTTCGATTCCAGGATTTTTACTTCTCCCGCCTAATATGCTTCTAAGCGTCGATAATGGTATATCTGCTCTTATGGCCAACTCATAAATACTTATTTTCTTTACCCGGCAAAGCATTCGAATTCTTTGATTTACTGCGTCCTGTATTGTCATCTCTCACGCCTCCTGCGCCTCATTACCATGTCATATCCATGACATCAAGTAAGTCATAAAATTCCTTTAGTGTTTTGTTGCCCTTTTCCCTCGGATATGCATCTACGTATTTTTCAATTATTTGTAACATCTCTTGTATTTCCCACTTATACTCAAACTGTATTGTATCCATATTTTTTTTCATATTCATCTCTCCATGCTCTTACTATTTAACCTACATACTCGCATTTCCAATACTCTGAAGCAATTTATCTTTAGCTGGCTCTGACAAAATTCCCATTTCAAGAAGCAAATGACAGTAATCTATCAATGCGTTACTATCAACACTATGTTCTAATAATGGAATAAACTTACTTTCTATCTGAACAATTTTTGTATCTCGTCGAATATAAGTGCTGAATAACAATTCTGGAATTGTTTCCTGATACTCTCTAATTCTCTCTTTTACAGCCGTTGTTCTCGGATCAACCTGTGTTAAAAAAGTTCCAAGAAATTTTACATGATCTAAATCATGCTCATATTTGATGGCATTAACTATGTCCAAAATTTCTTTTAAACCTTTTTTTGAGAATCCATCTTCCCGAATTGGTGTGATAACATAATCACTTGCCGCGATGCTATTTGTTGTAAACCAATCCAGCGACGGTGCATTATCAATTAATATGTAATCATATTCTCCTTTCAGTGCCTTTATTGCTTTTGATAACACAAATGGGCTTTTATAACAATCCATCATCGCACTTTCAATCCGTGTATACCTTTTGCTTGAAGGAATAATATCAATCCCTGAAATATTAGTAGGATAAATCACTTTCTGAAGCTCTTCTGCTGTTCTAAGCCTATCTACAAATACTTCAAAGATATTTCTCTGTGCCGGCTCTGTACGCCCCATGATGCTGCTTTCTGTTTCCTCAACGTAAGTATGAAGTGCTAAAGATAAATTACTCTGTCCATCTAAGTCAATCACCAGCACTTTCTCTCCCAGATAAGCCAGCAGCTCCGCCAAAACCAAAATAGATGTTGTCTTTCCAACGCCGCCTTTATTATTAACAGAACACATTACTTTACACATTTTCTTTTCCTCTCTTCTTTCCTGAGCTTCAACATAAACTATCTTCTAATTTTCATAGGTAAAAATTTTACCGTTACTACTGCATCGTTCTTCCACGATCTCACAAGCTAATGTCCCCTCTGTCACGCTCTGTGCATACCAGCTGCAAGTATTGCAGTCTTTGAATTTTTCCGTATGTTCAGCTATCTCCCAACACTCATAGAAGTCCTGTTCCATCTCCTGTGTTACTTCTACAACTAAACGGATCCTGGGATTCAGCTGAATTTGTAATTCTTTTATAAGCTGTCTCCTTCAAATACCAGTTTTTTTATCCTATTTAACTCTCTAGTTCCATTAAGCTACTTTTCTTTAACCAAATTATCTTCTTACTGCATTCAACGCTCCGAGCTGCTTTTCAGCCTGCTCTATTTGTTTTTCCAATTCCTGCAAACGCTTTTCATAAGTTACTTCTAAATGCCTTAATACCGCTTCACGCTTCATACAAAACAATATAAGATTCTCAAATTTTTCTGTTCTATTTTTGCCTTCTGTCCTTTCAATGAACTGAACAATTTCCGGCTTAATTCTCATACTAACTCTCATGCTGGGCCTTCTTTCCTTCTTTTTTGGCCTTCCGGGATGTTTACAATTTTTGTCATACAAATTTTTAAATCTTGCTTCTTCTTTCTCAATTCCTTCCATTTTTTCTTCAGCCCCCTTGCACTACTGTTAATTATTCAATATAATACAAGTGGCGGAAAGGAAATAGGAAAACGCTCTGACTCCCCCAGAGTTTAGAAGTATATCCCTATCGACATTTTTAGGTCAGACATCTGATCTCCCTTTTCGCCTACCCCAGAATATTAAAAAGGTTCCTGCTTCACGCGGAACCTTTTTCTTATCTTCTCTTTATTTAATCCCATTACTAGGCTGTCAATATCCCACTGTACGGGGTAATAGCCCATGGAATCAGCAACAGCAACTACCTCGTTGTCGTAATCCCCGTAGGGCGGCCGAAACAGTGTCATATCTGTCCCTGTAAGTTCCTTCACCCGGTCATGCACCTTCTGAATTTCACTCTGAATCTCTGTCTCGCTTAACTGGCTCATGTTTTTGTGGTTTTCACTGTGGTTTCCAAGGTCATGGCCCTGGCTGGCTATGTACTTTACATCCTCCGGAAATTTTTCTACCCATCCCCCTGTCATAAAGAACGTAACCTTCACATTGTGCTTTGCCAGAATGTCCATTATCTGTCTGGTATCCTCGTTTCCCCATGCCGCGTCAAAGGAAAGAGCCACCTGAGGCTTCTCTGTCTCCACGCAGTAAATAGGAAGCTTTCTGTCCTTTACCTGATAGTCCCTGCCCTGCCCTCCTGCGGAAAAAATCTGCCCGGACGAGGCCGGAGAAAGGGCTGCCTTTTCATAGAGCCGTGTGATGCATCCGATGGAGAGAAGAACAAGAAACACCCAGAACAGCGCATTTTCCGGAAGGCACGGCAGGCTGAGCCGCCTGTTTCTCTGTCGGCCCTTCTGCTCTGAATCCCCGGCCGTTTTCTGCCGCAGCGGCTTTCCTGTTTCCCCGGAAAGCGGCATCAGACGGCCTGGCCCGCCGGCGTCTTTCTTTCTGCTGCTGCGTCTGCTTTTCCTCTCACTGTCCCTGAAAAATAAAAACCTCATTGTTTTTCCTCGGCAAAAAGCTGTTATTACCATGTTACGCAGCTCTTATTTCCCCTAGAACATTTCAGACATGGAATCCGGCCTGAGGCACGCCTGAAATTTTTGACCTTTAATCCTGATAACGGGACTTCAGTAGGGCGATCTCTCTGGCATAGCCGTCCAGATCGTTTGGTGTTTCCAGATAAAAGGGCAGGCGCTTAAGCGCCGGATGGTTGATCACCCGCACAAGGGCCTCCAGCCCTATCTGTCCCTCCCCGATTCTGGCATGGCGGTCCTTGTGGGCACCCAGGGGATTCTGGCTGTCATTCAGATGGATGGCTTTAAGCCTGGAAAGGCCGATCACCCGGTCAAATTCTGTCAGCACCTCATCCAGATGGTTTACAATGTCATATCCCCCATCCCAGACATGGCAGGTGTCCAGGCAGACGCCCATCTTTTCACTGAGCGCTACCCGATCAAGGATTTCCCGAAGCTCCTCAAAGCTCCTTCCCACCTCGCTCCCCTTGCCGGCCATAGTTTCCAGAAGTACGGTGGTGGTCTGCTCCGGCTTCAGAATCGCGTTGAGCATGCCGGCAATGTATTCAATCCCTGTCTCCACTCCCTGCTTCACATGGCTGCCCGGATGGAAGTTGTAGAGGTTTCCCGGTGTAAACTCCATCCTTCTCAGGTCATCCTCCATGGTGTTTCTGGCAAACACCCGGATGCTCTCATCTGCCGAGCAGCCGTTGAGGGTATAGGGGGCGTGGGCCAGCAGGGGAACAATGTCCTCCTGGCGTGAAAATTCCAGAAATGCCCTCACGTCCTCCGGGTCGATTTCTTTTGCATTTCCTCCCCGGGGATTCCTTGTAAAAAACTGGAAGGTTCCGGCATCAATCTTTTTTGCCTCCCTTCCCATCGCCAGATACCCTTTGGCCGATGAGAGATGGCACCCGATTCTAAGCATGGTCTCTTCCTCCTTTTCTCCTGTCATTTTTTCTGTGATTTTCTCTGTCGTTTTCTCTGTCCTGCAGTTCCTGCTTTCCTGCTCTCCCTCTGCCTCCTGTCCGCCCTGCTCCCCGGATCGGCGTTACAGCCGACACCGCTATGGCAATGAGAATCACTGCCGCAGCGATCTGAAGAAAAATACTGAGCCCTGTCCAGTGCTCAATAATAAAATTTTCAGGGTGAGAGCCAAACAGCTGCTCCAGTGTCCCCGCCACGTCGCTGTTTCCTGCCTGTTTATTGATCATCGCGTAAAAAGTAACAGCCGGATTCATAAGAAGCAGATAAAGGCTTCCCCCTGATGTGGCCTGTCTTGTCACACTGTCAACGGCAGTCATATAGCTGCTGATCTCATTCTGGGACATCCGATAGGTAAACACATTGACGGCATAGGTACCAGCTACCAGAAACACAATGGTGACGTAGGAGCATACATTTGCCATGGTGGATCGCTTAAACAGAGAGGAAAAAAACACTCCGATGCCCCCTGACAGCAGCGCTACCGTGACAAAGCACAGGAGCAAAAGGGCCATGTCCGTCACAGTAATTCCTCCGTACACAAATACCAGAGCCAGGGCAGGAAAGCTGGACAGCACCAGAAGCAGCATGGAAGTAAAGGCCGCGGCCAGCTTGCCCAGCACAATTTCCCCGGGCTTCATAGTTGTGGTCAGCATCAAATCAAGGGTCTGCCTCTCCCTCTCTCCGCTGATACTGTTGGAGGTCATGGCCGGCATAATGAACATGAGCATGGCAAACTCGATGGAAGCCACAAACACATACAGTTCAAGAAATCTCGAATACTGGATCTCCGCCGTCATCTTCACCTGATCCACCACGGAATACATATTAAAAAGCGCAACTGCGCTGAGGATTCCATTAAAAATAAGCAGAACCATGGCCATACGGATGCTTCTGCTGCTCACCTTCAGCTCTCTTTTATAAACCGGGTTCATTTTCATGTATCAGCACCGCCTTTTCACCTGCATGGTCTGTAATCTGCATAAAGATGGTTTCCAGGCTCCCCTTCTCCCGCATGAAGCCGCTCACCATTACGTCCGCGTCCACAAGCTGCTGGAGAAGCAGGGCCTCATCCTGCCTGTCCCCGTTAAACCCCACCTTGATCTCCTCTCCCTTTAAAGAAATGGTCTGAACACAGGGATGGCTCCGCAGAATCGCCATAGCCGTTTCCCGTCCTCTGTATATGGAAATCAGCAGCGGATTGGAGGAATTGACCTTTTCCAGGATCTGATCCATGCTTCCGGTAAGCACCATTCTCCCCTGTTCAATAATCCCAATGCTTGTGCACATCTCAGACAGCTCAGAGAGAATATGGGAGCTGACGAGAAGCGTTTTTCCCTGTTTCCGCAGCTCCTTTAAAATTCCGGTGAACTCCAGCCTTGTCCTGGGATCGAGGCCGGAGGCCGGCTCATCTAACACCACAAGCTCCGGATCATGGATCAGAGCTCTTGCCAGGCAGAGCCTCTGTTTCATTCCCCTGGAAAGGCCGTCCACAAAGAAATCTGCCTTGTCCTCCAGCTTCATCTGCTCCAGCAGTGTTTCACACCGTCTTCTGGCACCCATTCCCTCCAGCCCGTAGCAGGAAGCAAAAAATTCCATATATTCGGATACCTTCAGGTTATCATAGACACCGAAGGAGTCCGGCACATAACCCATTTTTTCCTTCAGGCATCTCTGTTCCCGTATCCCGTCCATTCCGTCTATGACAATGCTGCCGCTGTCCGGCGCCAGCAGTCCGGTGATAATTTTAATTGTAGTGGTCTTTCCGGCTCCGTTGGGCCCTACAAAGCCGAACAGCTCCCCCTTCCCTATCGTCATGTTCAGGCCGTCCAGGGCCTGAAAGTTTCCGTATTTCTTGCGCAGATCTCTGATTTCCAGCATTAACTTTCCCTCCCTGTGACATAGAGTACCGGGAGTATCATGTTCCAGGCCGTATCACTCTTTGCCTCTCCCGAATATCTGACTGTGATGGAATTAGACGGTGACAGGTAGGGCCTCAGCTCCTCTTTCGTGTACACGGTCTTTGTCAGATCCTTCCTGTCATTTCTTCCCGTTTCGTAGTTGTAAAAGTACATTGAGCCGTCAAACTTTTCCAGATACTGATACCTTGGATTATCCACAAACTCCGGTGAAATCCAGTCCATCGTCAGACTGTCGATTTCCAGATTGCTTCCCAGGAAATACTCAAGCACCAGAGGCTCTGAGGGTTCTCCCACATACACTGTATTTCCCCTCTGGTCATAGCTGCCGGAGCGAATCTTCGGGTACTGCTCCAGAGCACAGCGGTAGGTCCTTCCATCCGCTTTCTGGTTTACGGGAATCCTGGCTGTGGTTAATGTGAGTCCCTCTGTCTCAAAAGTGTCTGACGCCAGGAAATCAGGCTTCTCCTCTTCCGAATGGAACGCGATCAGCCTGGCATCTGAAAAGTATTCGTTCATATCAGAATCCAGATAAAACGTAAGGAGCTTAGACTTATCCTGTGACTCCAGATATTTTTCATCCGATATATCCGCCCGGCTGTACTGGTCTGCTCCTGTGACCATCTCTGCGAGGGCATATTTGTAAGAGACAGGAAATGTCAGTACCTCCAGTCCGTCCAGCTCTTTCTTCTCACCCGGTTCCATATCGCCCAGAAAAACCGCCTTCCCATAGAGAAGCAGCATGGCGTTTTCTATCCTCATGTCAGAATGATTCACAATGGTGCCGGAAATCTTTCCGTCGTAAAAGGTGACTGAGCTGGAAGGCGCCCTGTTTTCCAGCCCCTCCTTCTTTTTCAGGACAAATAATCCGGGCTCAAAAGCCACAGAATCCCTCACCCGGATCTCTGTCTTAGCCTCATCCAGGGAAACAGCAGTCTGATATCTCTCCCTTCCTGTGAATACAGCCGACTTATTTGACTCATAAAAATAGTTTTTGGTGACAGGGCGCACCGTATATTCCGGATTCAGCTCTACTGTATACGGCGTATTGTAGGGGCTCCGCACATTAATATAGGTTTCCCGCTCCACCTCATCATCGCCATAGCTCTCCACCGTCGCATAGGTAAAAAACGGAGCCGTAAACCTTGTTTTTGCCCCCATGGCGTAAATCACCCCTGTAAATATCACTGCCAGCACAGCCACGCTCACCATGTAGTAATTCTGGCAGGACTTCCGTTTCAGATAGAGATAGAGGACCGGGCCAATCAGGACAATATACACCAGAATTACCGCCGTATAGAGGCCTACCTTCGGCAGGCGCGCCACATTTCCCGTATTAATCAGTGACTGAATGGAGTAATACAGGTTGGACAGGCTGTAATACTGGTCCTGAGCCAGATACTGAATTGTTTCCTTTCCCATGATCTGCTGAAACAGCCCCTCCAGGACAACAGGATTCTGCGCGCACACTTCTGCAATATCCGCCAGCCCAAAGGCGGTGAACACAATCTGCCCGTTTCCCTGATTCTTTTTTGTCACAACAGAGGTACTGCCGCTTGAGAGGACCACACGTCCTTCCTTTACCCCAAAATCCACACAGTCAGCAGACACCATGACAGCCCGGCTGTCCTCCTCGGGACCGCTCAGTTCTATTTCCCTGCTGCTGATATTTCCAGCATCCGCTTCCAGAAACCTGCTTCCCAGTCTTCCCAGATTCTTCTCAAGCTGAGCTCCTGTTCCGAAAAGAAGGGTTCCCCCTTCCTCCACCCAGGAAAAGACAGCCTCCTCCTGCTCCTGTGTCAGAGTATTCCAGTCAAAATCATCTACCACAACCAGGTCAAACTGATCAAGTCCCAGCTCATTTTCCGGGATCTTTTCCGCTGTCAGCGGAACAAGCCTTGTCCTCAGCGTCCCGTAATTGAATCCGGCATCGTCCAGATAATCCAGACTGTCCGGATCGTCGCTGAGGGCTCCCACAAACATCACAGCCGATTCGGAGGAAATATCCAGCTTCAGTCTCTTTCTGACAACCTCATTTTCCTCCCAGTCCAGAAGGGAGAGAAAAATCTGATCATTCTCCACACCCAGAGGAACGTAATACTCTTCTGTCTTTTTTTCTCCCGGCTTTAACTCCACCGGATACTCATACTGGTATACCTCCATGTTGGATTCCAGGGTAAGAATTCTGAGAGTGCCTGTGAATGCGCTCCCTTTTTCGTTGGAATAGGATACCTCTATGGGAAGATACCTTCCTTCCCTGGCCTCGCCTCCAAAGCCATAGTCCGCCTCTACGGTTACCTGGCTGCCCCCCTCTGTGAAAGCCCCTGAGGCGTAAGCTGTCAGGCCGGCTTTTGGAGCGGACAGGCCCAGAATGAGACAGAGCAGGAAAAGGGCAAAAAATGTTCCCTTTTCTCGTTTTTTTCTGCTGCCTTTCCCTTCCGCTGTCGCTTTGCCCATCTTTTTTTGCGCCTCCCGATTTTCCATCAATTCCTGATGTATTATTTTCTCACACTTCCCCGCCCGGAAAGTTTCCCTGCTGTCTGCCCGGCCTTCTACTGGGCTACCTCGAAGTTTTCTTTATTGACGTCAAAATGCACTTTGAGCTTGACGGTAAATACCGTCCCGTCCAGATCGCTCTTCACCTGGATTGTCCCTCCGTGCATGTCCACCACGCTCTTGGCAATGGCGAGTCCAAGCCCTGTGCCCCCGGTATGGGTGGAGCGAGACTGCTCCACACGGTAAAATTTGTTGAATATCAAAGGCAGCTCATCAGCCGGAATCACGTATCCGTAGTTCGTTACAGAGACAGACACGACCTCATCGCCTGCGTGAATCTGCACCAGTACCCGCTTTCCGTCTGCCCCGTATTTGATGGCATTGTTGATCAGATTGTCAAACAGCCGGGCCAGAAGGTTTCCATCTGCGTCAATCATCTTGGCAGGCACATTGCTGTGCAGCTCATAGGACAGGTTTCTGTCTACAAAGTTGGGATAGAACTCCTCCAGCAGCTGTCCCAGCAGCTTGACAATATCCACTTTTCCCACATGCATCGAGAGCTTGCCGTAATTCATCTTGGTAAATCCAAACAGATCCTCGATGAGCTTTTCCAGCCTTTTGGCTTTCGCATAGGCGATATCGATGTACTTCTTCTGGATCTCAGGCGGAAGCTCGGTTTTTCCCGATAAAAGCTCCAGATATCCGATAATGGAGGTGAGGGGCGTCCTGAGATCGTGGGCCACATTGGTGATCAGCTCATTTTTCGTCCGCTCAGCCTCCCTCTCCTTTTCCATCAGCCGCCGGATGTCTTCCACCATACGGTTCAGGTTGACAGCCATGGCCGTAAATTCATCATCTCCCTTTACCTCGATATTCGTGTTCAGATCTCCCTCGGAAATATCACGGATTGCAGTGGAAATCCTGGACAGATACTTCAGATGCTTTTCCTGCAGCCTCAGAAAAATCAGAGAAAAGATCCCGATCCCTGCCAGCACATAGAGCAGAGCCATGATCGGTCCCAGATTCATAAGTTCCAGAAGGAACGAATCTGATTCCATCCGTCTGAGATATTCCGCCACCATGCTCACATTTGCAATCAGAAAAATCTCTATCAGGCAGGTGAGAAGTGTGGCATAAACTATATTTGTCACTGTGCGCGCCCGAAAGCGCCTGCTCATATCACTATTTTTCAATTTTGTATCCTACCCCCCAGACGGTAGTGATGATTTTGTTCTGCCGCGTGTCCTCCTTCATCTTGCCCCGGAGGCGGCGGATATGTACCATGACCGTATTATTGGCCTCATAGACCTTTTCATTCCAGACCTTTTCAAAAATCTCATCTGTGCTGAACACACGGCCCGGATTGGAGGCTAACAGATAGAGAATGTCAAATTCGATCGGGGTGAGCTTAATCTCCTCGTCATACACGGTGACCTTGTGATTGTCCTTGTTGATGACAAGGCCCCTGATGGAAATCTCATTTTTCGCGCCCTGCAGCGCGCTGCTCTGCGGATTCAGCTGCGTGTAGCGGCGCAGCTGGGATTTCACCCTGGCCGTCAGCTCCAGAGGGTTGAAGGGCTTTACCACATAGTCGTCGGCCCCTGTCCCCAGTCCCAGAATTTTGTCCAGATCGGTGGAGCGCGCGCTCAGCATGATGATGGGGATATTGTTTGTTTCCCGGATCTTCCTGCACATTTCCAGGCCGTCCATTCCCGGCATCATAATATCCAGAAGCACCAGGTGGATGTTCTCCCTGTCGAGAATGTCAAGACCCTCCTTTGCATTCTCCGCCTTAAAAACCCTGTATCCGTCGCTGACCAGATAGATCTCTACCAAATCTGCGATCTCCTTCTCGTCATCCACTACCAGTATATTAATTTCTGCCATGAAAAAACCTCCCTTGTCTGTATGCTGAGCCTTCCGCGTCTTTCTGCTCTCCCGCTTCCTCCGATCGCAGCCGACTTTAACAACAGTTTACCATAAGAGCGGAAAAATTGCTTTACTTTTCTCTTACATTTGAGCAAAGATGGCAGACCCGCATCAGCTCCCCTCCATCACGAGCGAGAAGCTTGCCTGCTTTTCGCGTCTGGCACGGCTTGGAGGCAGGCATTTCCAGCGGGAAATCCGGCCTTACCTCTTCTTTCAGATGGAAAAAGAAGGAAAGCCCGCCGTCAGACAGGCCCTGGCTCTGGGCTGTGTCTG
>UMIN01013598.1_pt1 | contig 15518 bp, 15 predicted proteins | sample 1965811 | NCBI WGS metagenome assembly UMIN01 (sample SAMEA4836123, study PRJEB28245) | human gut metagenome | biome: gut microbiome; material: fecal sample | place: Denmark | collected 2008
GCCTCTGGAAAGTCCCGGTTTCACAGAATTAGCTGTGGGGTTGGGGCTTTTTTTATTGCATGGAAAAGAATAGCATTTTTGTCTGCTTTGTCATAGAAGGTGGGACAGGAACCGTCAGATAGCCCAAAGAAAGGCGGATTTTCGCCGTTTTTTTAGCAGATGTCGAAATGTAAGAGAAGAAAAAGAAAAGAAATCCATAATTTTACTTGACGAATTGAACAAAGCGCGTTATAATAACAACAGTTACGGCGCCATAGCCAAGTGGTAAGGCAAAGGTCTGCAACACCTCTATCCCCGGTTCGAATCCGGGTGGCGCCTCTCAAAGCATTCGCATATTGCGGATGCTTCTTTTTTGTGTTATATTTAGATAAATATCAAAATGTTATTGACATAGAATGAAAAATGAAATAGAATACATTTAGATATATATCTAAATAAAAACAGGAGGCGATGATATGGGCATACAGGAAACTTGGAAAGCCATGAGTGACCCTACCAGACGGGAAATACTGCGTCTGCTGCGAGATAAGCCTTTGACAGCGGGAGAGATTGGTGAGCATTTTCCGGCAACAGGAGCAACCATTTCTCATCATCTGGCGATTTTGAAGCAAGCGGGGCTTATTAGCGACACGAAACAGGGGAAATATATTTTTTATGAGCTGAATTTATCGGTTTTAGAAGAAATGATGAGCTGGATGACGGTTCTGATGGGAGGAGATAGCCATGAAAGGGAAAGCGTTTCTGCTGATTCTGCTGAGCATACTGCCCCTGCTGATGGTGGCAGTTCTGTATCCTAAACTGCCGGAAATGGTTCCTGTCCATTGGGATTTGGACGGCGGTGTCACTTATGGGGAAAAAATCAAGCTGTTTCCTTTGGCAGGACTGAGCCTTGTATTTGGGATTCTTATGCCTCTTTTGGCAAAGATTGATCCCAGAAAACAGAATTATGAACGGTTTGCGGACGCCTATTTCGGTACAAGAATCATTCTGTTGGTGTTTATGATCGTTATGATGTCCATTACTCTAACGGAAAGTCTGTATCCCGGTCTTTTGCAGGTAGGTCGTGTGGTCTGCGCTATGATAGCGGTGCTGTTTATTCTGTTGGGAAATTTGATGCCGAAGTTTAAATCCAATTTTTTCACAGGCATGAAAACGCCTTGGGCGCTGAGCAGTGAAAATGTTTGGAACAAAACCCAGCGGCTGGGCGGCAGATTATTTTTCTTTGGTGGTTTGGTGATTCTTATGAGTTGTTTTGTGGTTCCTGAAAAACAGCTGTTTTGGGGTGCCATGGGCATTATGCTTTTGATTTGTCTGATTCCCACGGTCATGTCCTATCTTTGGTACCAACAGGAAGTGCAGGGGGAAGAAAAGTAAGGCAGATGTAAATTTTCTGTTTGGAACTGACGGAAAATCATTGACGGGCTTTTTGGAAAAAGATATAATTATGACGCTTGGAAGTATGGAAAAACATTGGTTTTTGACGCTTTCGGCGTCTTTTTATATTCAGAAGAAAAGAAAGGAGCAATCAGTAAATGACAAGAAAAAAAGATGTGTTTGTCATCGGACATAAGAATCCTGACACAGACTCTATTTGCTCTGCCATCGCATATGCAAATTTGAAAAATAAAATTTCCGACGGTAATTATGTACCTAAAAGAGCTGGGGAAGTCAGCAACGAAACCCGGTATGTACTGGACTTTTTCGGCGTAGAAAGCCCCGCATTCATCAACCATGTGGGTACACAGGTAAAAGACGTGACCATTAAGATCACACCCAGCCTGTCCAAAGAAATGTCTCTGAAAAACGCATGGATCACTATGAGAGATATGCAGGAAGCGACCATGCCTATCGTAAACGAAGGCAAACTGGAAGGTATCATTTCTGTCAAAGATATTGCCACAGCCAACATGGATATTTATGAAACCAGAATTCTGGCAATGTCCAAAACAAAATATTCCAATATTCTGGATACCATTGATGGTACTATGGTAGTGGGTGATCCCGAAGAAGTGGTTCCTCAGGAAGGGAAAATCCTCATTGGTGCGGCAAACCCTGATCTGCTGGAAACTTATGTGGAACCCGGCGATATTTTGATCACAGGGAACCGTTTTGAATCTCAGCTCTGTGCTGTGGAAATGAACGCAGGCTGTATCGTTGTCTGCATGGGTGCCCCTGTTTCCAAAACCATTCAGAAACTGGCAAAGGAAAACAACTGCTCCATCATCAGCACACCTCATGATACTTATATGACAGCAAGACTCATCAGCCAGAGTACCCCTCTGGGCTACTTCATGCGGAAAGAAAACCTGATTACATTCAGCGAAGATGATTTTATCAGCGATATCCGCGGCACTATGGCAAAAATCCGCCATCGTGATTTCCCTGTGCTGGATAGAGAAGGCAATTATATCGGTATGCTGTCCAGACGTTCCCTGCTGGAAATGGACAACAAAAAAATCATCATGGTAGACCATAACGAAAAATCCCAGGCTGTTGACGGCATTGACGAAGCGGAAATTCTGGAAATCATCGACCATCATCGTCTGGGTACACTAGAAACATCCATGCCCGTATATTTCCGTAACCAGCCCGTTGGCTGTACTTCCACCATCGTATATTTGATGTATCTGGAAAATCAGGTGGAAATCGACCCCAAAATGGCTGGGCTTATGTGTTCTGCCATCCTGTCTGATACGCTGATGTTCCGTTCTCCCACATGTACGCCTGTGGATAAGAATGCGGCAGAAGCTCTGGCAAAAATCGCAGGCATTGATATTCAGGAACATGCGGAAAAAATGTTCCGTGCAGGCAGCTCTCTGGCAGATAAAACACCGGAAGAAATCTTCTACCAGGACTTCAAGAAATTTAGCGCAAACGGCGTGAACTTCGGTGTGGGCCAGATTTCCTCTTTGGATAAAAAAGAACTGGAAGAACTGCGTCCGAAAATCGCGGAATTTATGGAAAACTCCGACAGAAACGACGTGGATATGATGTTCTTCCTGCTGACAAATATTCTGGAAGAATCTTCTGATATGGTATTCGTAGGCGAAAATGCCAAAGAATTGGTAGAAGCTGCTTTCGGCGGCGAAGCAAGTGAAAATCATATTTATCTGCCCGGTGTGGTTTCCAGAAAGAAACAGTTTGTACCCCGTGTGCTGGGCGCCATCCAGCAGTAAGGCGGTCTGAATATGAAAACTTATAAAATGGTGTTGTGCTATGACGGCAGCCGCTACAATGGCTGGCAGAAACAGGGCAACACAGACAATACATTGCAGGAAAAGCTGGAAAAAATTCTCACAGAGATCGCCGGCATGGAAACAGAAATTGCTGGTTCCGGTCGGACGGACGCAGGTACCCATGCCAAAGGGCAGGTGGCCAGCTTCCATATGGACTGGAAAGGAACAGCCGCAGAACTTTTGACAGAAATCAATGGACGTCTGCCGGAAGACGTGGGGGCTCTTGCTCTGGAAGAAGCGGAACCCAGATTCCACGCCAGATTGAATGCCAAAGCAAAGAGATATGTATACACCATCTGGACGGGAGAAATGCCTCCCGTTTTCTGGCGGAAATACAGTTTCTGGTGCAAAGATAAATTGGATGTGGAAGCCATGAAACAGGCGGCTTCTGCCTTTGTGGGTACCCATGACTTCAAGAGTTTTTGCGCAAACAAGCGTATGAAAAAGTCTACGGTGCGCACCATTTATGATATTGACATCAAACAGAAGGAACAGCGGCTGGTGCTGTCTTTTACAGGCAACGGCTTTTTGTACCAGATGGTGCGGATACTCACAGGCACCCTCATTGAAGTGGGGGAAGGCAAACGCAGCCCCGTGGAAATGGAAGAAATTCTGGCGGCAGAAAACAGGGAGGCGGCTGGTTTTACAGCGCCTTCCCGTGGCTTGATGCTGGATGAAGTATTTTATGAACCTTATGGGAAAGGAACGGAGATGCCATGATTCGGATTGCTGACTTAAAACTGCCTTTGGGCAGAGATGAAAGCCTGCTGAAAAAACGGGCGGCAAAACAACTGCATATCCCTGTGGAACAAATCACATCATGGCGGATCTTCAAAAAATCACTGGATGCCCGGAAAAAAGATCGTATCCATTATGTCTGCGTGGTGGATGTGGCTGTGGACAATGAAACCAAGGTGCTGGCAGGGGTGAAAGGGGACAAAAACGTTTCCAAAACCCCTGATTTGTCTTATCATTTCCCGGAAGGCAAATGCCAGATGGAAAAACGCCCGGTGGTTGTGGGCTTTGGCCCGGCGGGTATGTTTGCGGCGCTGATCTTGGCACAGATGGGTCTGAAGCCCATTGTGCTGGAGCGTGGCGGCGATGTGGACAGCCGCAAGGAAGCTGTGGACAAGTTCTGGCAGACAGGACAGCTGGATGTGGATAACAACGTCCAGTTCGGCGAAGGCGGCGCAGGGACATTTTCCGATGGGAAACTGACCACCCGTATCAAAGACCCCAGATGCCGAAAAGTGCTGGAGGAATTTGTGGCGGCAGGTGCGCCGGGGGAAATCCTTTACGATAGCAAGCCGCACATTGGTACAGACCTGCTCCGTGGTGTTGTGAAAGAAATTCGGCAGAAAATCATATCTTTGGGGGGTGAAGTACGCTTTTTCTCCAAAGTGACAGATATTTTCTCGGAAAACGGCATGGTGACAGGTGTAGAAATCAATGGAAAAGAACGTCTGGATGCTTCTGATGTGGTATTGGCATTGGGACACAGTGCCAGAGATACTTTTGCCATGCTTTATGAAAAAGGCTTTGCTCTGGAACAGAAACCTTTTGCCATGGGGGTGCGTATTGAGCATCCACAGGAAATGGTGAATGTTTCCCAGTACGGCGAAGCGGCAGACCAGCTTCCGGCGGCGGATTATCGTCTGGCTTATACCACTACAAAAGGCAGAGGGGTCTATACTTTCTGTATGTGTCCCGGCGGTTATGTGGTGGCGGCAGCTTCGGAAGACGATCGTCTGGCTGTCAACGGCATGAGTGAACATGCCAGAGATGGGCAGAACGCCAATTCCGCATTGCTGGTGCAGGTGTTCCCTGAGGATTTCGGCAGTGAACATCCCCTTGCGGGCATGTATTTCCAGCGGGAATTGGAAGAAAAAGCCTTTCAGGCTGGCGGCGGCAACTATACAGCCCCTGTCCAGACCGTAGGCAGCTTTTTACAGGATAAAGAAAATGTTTTTGGGCAAGTATGTCCTACTTATGGGCCTAAAACGGTTTTTGCGGACATGAAAGAAATCTTCCCGGACTTTATGACGGAAGCCATGGCAGAAGCGTTGCCGGCTATGGGGCGGCGGCTGAAAGGCTTTGACCGGGATGACGCTGTGCTGACAGCTGTGGAAAGCCGCAGTTCTTCTCCTGTGCGAATTCTGCGTGGGGAAGGCGGACAGAGCCTTTCTCTGACGGGACTGTATCCCACAGGAGAAGGGGCAGGCTATGCTGGCGGTATCGTTTCGGCGGCAGTAGACGGCGTTGTGGCGGCAGAGCATATTTTCCGCAGACATGTAAAATAAAGAAATTTGAAAAGCAACTTCCCTTTTCATTTAGGGATTGCTTTATCAGAAAAAAAGATAGCTGGGGTCTTTGAGATAGAAAGATTCCAGCTATCCTATTTTTAGATTGTATTTGAAATGTTTTTTAGGAAAAGGAGGAGAGAACATGGACTTGGAAAAATGGCTGGCAGATTGGACAGCCTGTGTAGATGGTATTTTCGGGGAGCGGATACGTTTTCTGGGCATACAGGGCAGTTACGGCAGAGGGGAAGCCACAGCGGAAAGCGACATTGATGTGGTGCTTTTGCTGGATGGATTACAACTGGAAGATTTGCAGGCATATGATGAAGCTGTGTCTGCTTTGCCCATGCGGGAGAAGCTCTGCGGCTTTGTAGGCGGCTGGGAAGAACTGATCCATTGGGATAAAGCCGATTTGTTCCAGTTCATACAGGATACCAGGGCCTTAAGAGGCAGTCTGGATGACCTTTGGCATGAAATCACAAAAGAGGACATCCAGCGGGCAGTTCATAAAGGCGCTTGTGACTTGTACCATGGCTGTGTCCACAATTTCCTTCATGAAAAAGATGGAGAAATGCTGAAAGCTTTTTATAAAAGCGCCGTTTTTGTGGTGCAGGCGGTGGTTTATCTGCAAAAAGGCGTTTATGGAAAGAAAAGAACGGATTTGGAGCAGATGGCAGAAGGTATGGAAAAAGAAGTCTTGGCCATGGCAAAAAGATTGAAAGGACAAAATGAAATTTCCAGAGAACTCTTTGAACAGTGCAGCCGTCTTTTACTTTGCTGGACAGGGCAGATTATTAGAGAAGAAAAATAAAAAAAGCTGGAATCCTTTATGTGGATTCCAGCTATATTTTTTTATGCACTGGTTTTCAGCAGTCTGTTTTTGTATCTGTATGACCAGAAGTAAGACAGAACTGCCCAGCAAATGGGCAAAAGCCCAAAGAACATAGCGCCGGGGGCATCATCTGCTTCTGCCAGACCAATCCAGAAGGGGATTACCAGCAGAAAAAGGATGCCGTAAGAGATGGCGCAAATTTTGATTTTCCGTAATGTCTGCACCACTGCTTCTGTTTTCTGTGCAGTGCTGTCTGTTTGGCATAAGAAACGATAGCCATAAAACAGCCCTGTGAAAAAGGGAACAGCGGAGAGGCAGATGGCAAGGAGTATGGGATAGAAATACCGTCCATAAGGGCTTTTGATGGGGTCTGTGATGGCAAGATACAGGATACACCCACCGAATAGGGCGGCGCTTAGTGCCAGCAGAACCAGCAGGATTTTCAAAAGCCGATTTCTCAGATTGCCCATGTTCTCCCTTCTTTCCTATTATCATTCCACGTTGGTGATAACCATAGCAGCGTCTTTGCTTTCCTGTGTATAGGTGAATGTGATGGCGTCGCCCACTTTATATTCCTGCAGTTTTGCCGCTACCTTGCTGTCTGTGAACTGGTAAGCGTTGACAGTGCCGTCGGGCAATGTCATTTCTGCTGTATGTCCATCGGAAAGACCGTTGTAAACAGCGTTCACTGTGGTTCCATTGGAAGCAGTTTCGGAAGATGTGGTGCCGGAAGTCTGGCTGTCGCCTTCATTTTCTGTGGTTTCCATGGGTGTTACGCTGGCAACGCTGTAAAGGTACATGGGATCAGAGATGCCGTCAGCGTATGTATTGTTGGTCATGGTCACTGTCCAGGAGCCGATGATGTCCTGATCTTCCATGAGGGAAACCAGATCTGCCTGTACGGTTACGATGCCGTCTTCTTCCCCTTTGAACGTCAGTTTGGTTTCTGCCAGACCGATGTCGCCTCTGCCAAAGGTATAGGCGTCTGTGCTTTCATCATATGTTACACGGCCGGAAAGACTGTCGGGCAGTTCCAGCAGGTCATCATAGTCCGCAAAAAGGGCAATAGCCAATTCCTGAACGGCTTTGCTGGGCAGTGTAATGGAATCATCACTCACTTCTGCCAGCTGATGTTCACTGCCATACTGTCCTGCGAAATACGCAAGGGATGTCCAGAAAAATTCAGGATCCTTAGGGTTATATTCCATGCCGTTTTCCAGCATGCACCGCACCAGAGCGTCTACCGGCGCCGTCATATCGTCAACGGCTTGGGCCTGTTCTTCGGCGGTCATTTCTTGTGTTTGTGGGGGTTCTTCGGTTTCTGTATTGGCGGTGCAGGCAGCTGTGCCCAGCATCAGCATGCAGACAACCAGAGAAGATGTCAGTCGTTTCATATGTATTCCTCCTTTGGAATCTATCGTAAAATAACAAATGTCCTTTTTATATTATTAGTATATATAATCATTATAAATAAAATATGACGAAAGTCTTTCTTTTTCTTGAATTTTCTAAAATCCATTGACAGAAAAGTGTATGATTGCTATCATACAGTTAAGAAGTGTATGATAAGCATAGTACACTTGAAAGGAGGTGACAGACGGTGGTGAATTTTTCTGATCTGCAGCTGCATGATATGGAGCCGGTTTATGTGCAGATCGTTCGGCATTTGAAACGGGCCATATTTCTGGGGGAAGCGGCTGTGGGAGAAAGCCTGCCTTCCAGAAGGGAACTGGCGGCGCAGCTTTGCATCAATCCCAACACAGCCCAGAAGGCTTTTCGCCTTATGGAGGAAGAAGGCCTTATACAAACACCGAAAAACGCGGCCAGTACAGTTTTTTATGACGAAGAGACATTGGGCAGAATCCGACAGGAAATGACGGGGGATTTGGTGCGGCAGTTTGTGGCGGAAGCCAAGGAAAACCGTCTGACGCTGGCAGAAGTGATGAAAATGGTAGAGGAAGCATGGCAGGAAAGAGGGGAAGACGTATGAAACAAACAGCATTGCTCAGTGGATATGTGTTTCAGTGGAATATGAAAAAAGGTGGATGGGCCGTTTATGTCCTTTCCATTCTGGCAGGGGTCATCAGCGCCGTTTATCGGGGATACGCAGGAATGCCGGGAGAAACATCTTCTTTCAGGGCAAAAGGATTTCTGCCCTATGAACTTATCATTGACCAGAGTTTGATTCCCGTTTTCTTTGGTATAGGACTTTTGGCACTGCTGCTTTTGCAATATATGCAGCTGCGTCAGTATCGGAAGGAAGGCAAAGGCATTTATACCTTTCTGACACTGCCCATGAAAGGGACGCAGGTGGCAGATGCCTTTCTGCTTCAGTCCCTGGCAATGGTATTTCTGTATTATGCCCTGTGGCTGGTGGTTATCGTGGTCATGTATTTTCCCATGATGCATTGGATGGTGAGTCTGGCGGCAAAACAGGAATTTCTCATGGATGACGGTACTATTTTGACAGGAATCGACGCTACACGGCATAATGGGCTGTTTCTGGCCTTTCTGCGCAGTGAGTTTCTGGGCACCGTTTATAGTCTGGATTGGAAGGCTATGCTGTGTGTGCTGTGTATGCTGTTTTTCCTGGCAGTCTGCGCGGTTTATCTGGGATTGCAGAAGTATTCTGTTATCACCGGGGGATTAATCATAGCGATAGGCATTTTAGAGCCTTTGAATTTGTACCAGGATCTGTATCTTGGGGCGCCAAAGAAATGATCCGGAACAGTATGTCTGGGATCTGCTGCTCCTGATCCTTTTGATTAATATGTTCTCGGGTATGCGGAAAGATTTTCAGGAACCGTCTGCAAGATAGAAAGGGGGAGGCAGTATGAAAAAATGGAAGATCTATTTGCCGCTGCTGTCCCTTTGCGGCGCATTGGCAGTAACGGGAGGCATCTGGGGTGTCATGCGGGGCAGTACTTGGAATGGACAGATGGAACTGACCCATCTGGAGGGGGATGAGAGCGCACTGGCGGATTTTCAGATTGACGGTTTCATTACGGATGTGAGAAATGGATGGTATTTTTCCATTGTGGACGGCACATTGCAGAAAAAATCTTTTTCCATGACCAATGAGGATGCTTTTTTTGATTATGGTCAAGTCAGGGGTATATGGAAAGACGGGACAATGGAGTTTCGAAATGGTGGCGTGAACTTTCAGCCATGGGCGGACAGCGAAGTGGAAACCGCAGAGGTGACTGATTTCAGCCAGCTGTGGAAAGATGGGAAGTTCCCCAGTGAGCTTTATGATGGGGACGGAGAGGCTCATGTAACAACGCATACCTTTGAAAAAAGTCAGGCTGTGCTTTGTGTAGACATGAAGGCGGAACAGACGAAAGGGAAGGGGCTGTATAGATGGAGTTATGAAATCCCGACGAATATGCAGTATATACCCAAGGAACCCTTTGTGAATATTGTAATTAATGATGAAAACAACGAAACTTCGGAAATCAATGATCAAGGAAATGAGATAGAAGTTGTCAGTGTATGGTCGCAAAGTCAGGAAATGCTGTATGCGACACTGAAGACCAATGAAAAATGCAGAGGCAGTATTGGATTATATTGCTTGGGGCCGAAAGAAGAAGAATCCTTTGGAGATGAAGGCAGCACCGGACGTCCTACACGGACGGAACCTGTTGCCACGTTGGCGGAAATCCCTGTCAGCGAAAATCGCTGGGTATTGGGGCTGGAAGATGTGGGAGAAGGACTGCTCTTATTCATCGGGGAGGCTGACAGCGTTACAGCGGAGCTTTACAGCTATGAAGGTGAGCTTCTGGACAGCAAAAACATACAGACAGGTGAGCCTGTCCATGAAATTGAAGTACAGCAGACAGACTGGGAAAGCGGCAGAGGTATCTACGTGAAAGGTTCTCAGAACATAGAAGAAAATGCGTATTTTGTTCATTGCTTTGCAGGTTACTGGGTGGAGGATGGAATCCTTTCCCTTGTGTACCTGCCGGAGGATGGACAGGGGGATGTGACCCGCACAGCAGTTGGGAAAGACCGCGTGCTGACGATCCGTTATAAAGAAGGAGAGTGGGGCGGCAAAGCAGAAGCGGTTCATGGCAACATTTGGAATGGTCTGGAACTATGTGTTTACGATACGGCAGAAGACCTTGCCGGTAGATGGATATACCGTGGAGAGTTAGAAACAGATATTGATGAAGATATGTTGGAATTTTTGGCTACATCTAAAACGGAGGAAAGCAACCAAAGCATCCAGAGACAGAACTTGAGGAGACTAGGCGGATGGAATCGTTATCTGAAGGTTATGGATATTTCAGGCAAAGGAGGAGAACGTGTATGGGAAGAAGGTTCATGGTACCATTATTGATCGTATGTTCTTTGCTGGTGTCTGTGGCAGTACTGATGGGAATTTCTATGCTTTGGCAGCAGGAAACTTTAGCTGTACGGGATATACAGGGCAGTCCTTCGGCACTGGAACCCTATCAGGTGACAGGAAACTGGGGGGATGATTTCCACAATCTTTCTTTCACGTTATCGCAGGGGGAAATACAAAGGGACGTTTCCTTTGAAAAGGAAGAAGAAACACCGCCAGAAATAGAAGAATGGAAAGCGGAGATTGGCGGCATGGAACAGTATGTGCGGTTGGAGTTGGGCGGACGTATACTGCTGCCCACGGAGGATACAGAAATCATTGCTGACGCAGGTCTGCCTGACACCCGTTCTGAAATAGAACAGGCAGTGTGGAAAAGATTCTGCCAGAGAGAAAAAACTTGGTTTTCCGGAGAGGAAAAAACCTTTCCTACGGGCAGCATACAATACGACAAAGGACAGACCTATATGCAGCAGGACATCATTTTCCATGAACAGCCGAACATGAGAGAAAGTATCGTATATCGCGTCCATGAAGATGGTATTCAGGAATTAAATGGCACAGCTTACCGCAGTGTCTGGGTACCTTTTTCTTTGCCCTATAAGGGAGAAGTGACTATGGAATGGACAGCGGACGGCAATGTGGATTATGAGATGGATGAGCAGAAAGTGCATTTGTCCCATGTAGTACCAGTCGGGACAGTGCTGGATAACAAGCTGTATCTGACAGGACGGGTGTCCTATGCGTACAGAGAAGGCATCATCGGCATTTACGCTTATGACCTTCAGAAACTTTATGATGCAGGTGCTCCCTATAATACCCAGAAACGTATGGAGCCGGAAATGATTTTTGGAGAAGATGTAGTGGATGCCCACCAGTGGGTATTGGGTATAGAAGCGGTGGGTGACCATCTGCTTCTGGTGAAAAGAAATGACAGTACTGTCATTTTGGAGACCTATGACAAAGCAGGCAGAATGCTGGACAGTGCGGAAGTCAAGACAAAGCGAGATGTCTATGAATATACCCTTTCTCAAAGTGCGTGGGAAGGCGGAAATGGTGTTTTGTTTACATGGGGTCAAGGCAGCATCGGCAATGATTTTGAATTGATGGAAACATCAAGTATTTCTGTTGACAGCCAAGGGAAAATCAGCCATAACTTTACCGTTGCTGACAGTCCGTGGATAGGGGCTGTTTGTGGCAAAGACAGTTTTCTGACGCTGGAGGAGGAAGAAATGAATGTGCCCGGCGGTTCCGATTTCTTCTATCGGGGGGACATTGTACCGAAACAGTATTTCTTGACGGTATATAGCAAGGATTTCAAAAATGTTCTTTATCGTGGAGAACTGGTCACCGATAGGGCAGACGATACCAAAGGGATTTATGGCGCCTTTCTGACAAAAGAAAGTTATCAGCATGTGGGTAAAAAATATTTGGTATCTGACACATGGCAGTATATTTCCGGCAGAAGAAGCTTAAGTGACTTAGAGATGACTTACGAGGGGGCAGTGACATGATTGAAGGCAAACATATCTTTTTTACATACGGGAAACCGGAAACAGATCCCAATCCTGTACTGAATTATGTGGATTTACAGATTCCCGATGGGCAGATCGTAGGGCTCTTCGGGGAGAACGGCGCCGGAAAGTCTACGCTGCTGCGGCTTATGGCGGGGCTTTTGGTGCAGAAGGATAGTGGCTGTCAGATTTTTCTGGATGGAAAGCCTGCCACAGAGGTAAGAGGAGAGGTTGCCTGTATATTTGAAGAAGGTACTTTCCTGCCGGATCTAACACCGAAGCAGTATGGGGATTTTCTGGCGGATTTCTTCCCTAAGTTTGACAGAGCCTATTATGAAAAGCTGGTGAAATTTTTCAAGCTGGAGGAGAAGGCGGCAAAGCATATGTCACGGGGGCAGAGAGCAAAGCTGGAGATTGCCGCGGGTCTTGCCAAACGGACAAAATATATCTTCATGGATGAGCCGTTTTTGGGAAAAGACGCTCTGACAAGGCAGGATTTTATGAAAATTCTTTCCGGCAGTTTGACAGGGGAAGAAACCCTGATTCTGGTCACCCATGAACTGGAGGCTGTGGAAACATTCATTGATCGGGCATTGGTGATCCACAAAGGGAAATTGGCGGCGGACGTGGAAATGGACGACCTTCATCACGAAGGGAAAAATCTGATGGTGCTGCTGAAAGATACGGTGGGCTATGATGAAAACGCCTATCGTGATCTCTTTGCAGAGGAATGAGATTTTTTGACGGCATAAAAAGAGAGAAAAAGAGAGTGGAAAAAGCATCTGATAAACGGATTTTTTTTCTGCTCTTTTTCTTTTTAGGGATACTTTTTGATGGCGGGTGCAAAAATGACAGAACCTTTGAAAAATTTTGGTCAAATGTGACGAAAAAATATTTCATATAATTTCTCTAGGATTTGCTGCCGCCTTTATTGACATGGGTTTGGGGCTATGCTATACTCTTTCATGTTAGTTATGGTTTACTTTTTTAGATGAAGATAGATATGAGGTAGAAAATATGACATTGCATCAATTACCCATTGGACAGTCCGCCATCATTACCAAGGTGGGCGGCGAAGGGGAACTGCGCTACCGTTTTCTGGATATGGGACTGATTCCCAAAACAAAAGTAACGGTGACAAAAGTGGCTCCCATGGGTGACCCCATCGAAATCAGGCTTAGAGGCTATACCCTGACCCTGCGGGTGGAGGACGCCAAAAACATTGAAATTACACAAGAGGGGGTTGACCTATGATTTTTGCATTGGCAGGCAATCAGAACTGCGGGAAAACCACTCTTTTCAACCAGCTGACAGGCTCTAACCAGCATGTCGGCAACTTTCCCGGGGTAACCGTAGACCAGAAGGTTGGGCAGATGAAGAGCCAGCCAGACTGTTCTGTGGTGGACTTGCCGGGGATTTACTCTCTCAGACCTTATACAAACGAGGAAATCGTTACAAGAGATTTCCTGTTGAATGAAAAGCCTGACGGCATCATCAACATCGTGGATGCCACCAATATTGAACGAAATCTGTACCTGACATTACAGCTCATGGAAATGCGGATTCCCATGGTTTTGGCATTGAATATGATGGACGAAGTCCGCAACAACGGCGGTACCATCAATGTGGAAAAAATGTCCGAAGCCCTGGGCATTCCCGTTGTTCCCATCAGTGCTGCCAAGAATGAAGGTATCGAAGAACTGGTGCAGGCGGCAGTCCGTGTGGCAAAGGAAAAACGAACCGCAAAGGTCATTGACTTCTGTAAACAGGGGCCTGTCCATCGTTGTATCCATTCCGTTTGTCACCAGATTGAAGACCATGCGGAAAAAGCTGGCTTGTCCGTACGTTTTTCCTGCTCCAAACTTATCGAAAACGATACACGTATCGTGGATATGCTGCAATTGAGCCAGAACGAATTGGAACTGGTGGAACACAGTATCATCGAAATGGAAGCGGAAGCGGGTATGGACAGAAATGCTGCGCTGGCAGGCATGCGCTATGACTTCATCGAAAGCGTTTGCGCCGATACGGTTATCAAATGCGAGGAAAGCAAAGAGCATATTCGTAGTGTGAAAATCGACAGTATTCTGACACACAAGTATTTTGCTATCCCCATATTCATATTGGTGATGTTTCTGGTATTTTTCCTGACATTTAACGTGTTCGGGGCAGTGCTCAGTGATCTGCTGTCCATGCTCATTGACGATATTACGGCATTGGTAGACAAAGGTTTGACGGCTTACGGCATCAACCCTGTGGTACACAGCCTGGTTATCGACGGTATCTTTGCAGGTGTGGGCAGTGTTCTCAGCTTCCTGCCCATCATCGTGGTACTGTTCTTCTTCCTGTCTATTTTGGAAGATACAGGCTATATGGCAAGAATTGCCTTTGTCATGGATAAACTCCTCCGTAAGATTGGTCTTTCCGGCAGAAGCATCGTGCCTTTGCTGGTAGGCTTCGGCTGTACGGTGCCTGCGGTTATGGCAAGCCGTACCCTTTCTTCGGAACGTGACCGCCGTATGACCATCATGCTGACACCTTTTATGAGCTGTTCTGCCAAGATTCCCATTTACGCAGTCTTTGCGGCAGCCTTTTTCCAGAAATACGCGGCACTGGTGATGATCGGCATGTACCTGACAGGTATCATCATCGGTATCATCGTTGCGCTGATCTTTGACAGAACTGTATTCCGTGGCAAACCCATTCCTTTTGTTATGGAATTGCCCAACTATCGTTTCCCTTCTGCAAAAAGCGTACTGCTTTTGATGTGGGATAAGGCGAAAGACTTCTTGCAGCGTGCTTTCACCATTATTTTCCTGGCGACGGTTATCATCTGGTTCCTCCAGAGCTTCGACAGCCGTCTGAATGTGGTGACAGACAGCGCAGACAGTATTCTGGCAGCCATTGGGCATCTGCTGGCACCTGTGTTTGCGCCTCTGGGCTTCAACGACTGGCGTATTCCCACAGCCCTCATCACCGGCTTTACAGCAAAAGAAGCCGTTATCAGTACACTGGGCGTTTTGATGGGAACTTCCACAGCGGCATTGGGGCCTGCGCTCCATACCCTCTTTACCCCTGTTTCCGCCATCAGTTTTCTGGTATTCACACTGCTGTATACCCCTTGTGTGGCGGCCATCGCGGCAGTGAAACGGGAGCTGGAATCCGGCTGGCTGGCGCTGGGCGTTGTCATCTTGCAGTGCGTGGTGGCGTGGCTGGCAGCCTTTGGCGTATATCTGCTTTTAGGCTTATTTGTATAAAAGACTAACTATTAAAAGTCAAGTCTAAAATAAAAGT
>UMIN01048307.1_pt1 | contig 15481 bp, 27 predicted proteins | sample 1965811 | NCBI WGS metagenome assembly UMIN01 (sample SAMEA4836123, study PRJEB28245) | human gut metagenome | biome: gut microbiome; material: fecal sample | place: Denmark | collected 2008
TTTGTAAAGCGCCGGGGAGACAGTTATTTTGCTGCCGTCTGAGCATATTCCGTATTTACCAGGTCGGTATAGGGAACCCTCTGGGAAAGCTCGCCGGATTCCTCCAGGATATTCTGCAGCAGGGTGAAGGCGTCCTCATCAAAAACCAGATTGTCCTTCCAGGTATCCTGATCATAATATCTGGTGACGATGGTGGTGATGGTTTCCTTGTCGGTTTCTTCAAACTGCGGCTGGATGGCTGCTGCAATTTCTTCAGGAGTGTGGCTCTTTACATAATCCATACCCTTCTGGAGGGCGTTGGTGAAGGACTGGATTACGTCGGGATGCGCCTCAATATAGCCCTTTTTCGCGGAAAAAGCGGTGTAAGGGACATATCCGGAATCCTCGCCCAGAGATGCTACCACGTAACCGTCGCCTTTGGCTTCCAGGGCGGTGGCATGTGGTTCAAATTCTACGCAGTAATATACGTTACTACACCCTATAGCATAAATTTAAAACCGCATATCTGGCGGCTATCCTTATCCACATAGATTTCCTTTATTATGCCCTTCCAAAAGGCTTTTTTATGGGTAATATCAAGCCTTTTATACATTTCATACCAGCCCTCATTTAATGTTTCCATGATAGCTGTATAGCTTTCTATGGTTCTGTGCTCCTGCGGCTGTTGGGCGGCAGAGAGTTTCTCATTCAGTATAGCATACTGTTTGTCATAATATTCATCGTCTATACGACCCTTCTGGTACATTATATTCAACCGGTTTATCTCATTCATTATTTTTATTGGGTTGGCAGCAGGCTTCTTTTGTTTTTCCTCCTGTTCTTTTGACTTAATCTGAAGCAGCTCCCGATCAAGCTCGCCCATCACATTATCCAACAGATAAGCCTCTATAACTGATTCTGATATACAGGCACCGTTGTGATATTCTGTGAACTTTGCTCCGCAGCGGTATCTTTTATATTCACTGATATTCCCGTTTTTTAATTTCTGGCGCTTTACAAAACCAGACATATTCTTGCCACAAATTGGGCACTTAATCATGGAAGAAAAAAGGAAGGGTTCTGTCTGATGCGGAATGATTTTAGCATCAGAGGTGGAAACGATTTTTTTGTATTGTTCCCAGGTTATGTAAGCTTCGCAGTAATTATCGATACCATATTTCCGGCCAGCGTATGTCTCACATGTAAGAATCCTTTTAACCTGGTACATTGTTGGAGGATTCTGCTCATTTGCATATTTCTCCAAAATATACTTAATTGTGGCATTTTTGGAATAGCAGCTAAAATAGTGACTAAAGGTATCCTCGACTATATGTTTTGTTTCAGGATCCTTGACAAGCTTTTTTTTGACTGAGATATACCCGTAAGCCGGCTTCCCGTTCAGATGTTCTCTTTGCTTTTTCTTATAATCAAAAACATTTTTTATACGATCGGAGTCTCGGTCACATTCATTCTCATTAACCGACAGCATAATATTGATTGCAAAACGGCCATTTGAAGTAGATGTGTCATACTCTTCAAAGATGGTCTTCCAATTGCAATTATGTGCCTCCAGAATAGCTTGCGTGTTATGGTAATCTTTCACATTCCGGAACCAGCGGTCCAGTTTGGTGACAAGAATGAGATCTATCTTGTCGGCCTTGACATCATTCAGCAGCCGTATTAGGTCTTTCCGGTTCTGCATCTTCTTACGGGCCGTAATGCCTTCATCAGCATAATAATCCACGATCTTATAATGATGAGATAAGGCATACTCTGTGAGGGCTTCTTGCTGTGCATCAAGAGACAGCCCCTCTTTGACCTGCCCATCAGTTGACACGCGGTCATAGATCGCGCAGCGTATTATCTTTTCTTTCATATTATCACCTACAATATAGTATTAATTTAAGAATGGGAAAATGACTAATTTAGTTATAGCACCCGATCCATTCGAAAATGGAACGGGGTGCTATTTTCAGCAAAAGTAACAATAAGGAAAAAATGCAATTACTGTTTGCGGACAAAAACATGCTGTTTACGGACGATTATAATACACAATGCTCGTTTTTTATAAAAGAAGCCTAAAACAAACTTTAAAAAGTAAGAAATAACACAATTTATGGATTTATTGCCATTTTATACCATACACAATTGTTAATATTGTACTATAATTAAGTTGTAAGTTAATTCCAGAATGTTGGTAATTTACTAAAAACAAACATTTGTTCGAAAATGACTTGAAAGACCAATACAAAAGAGTTATTATTAAGTCACCCACTAAAATATCGAACATATGTACGAGAGGGATGGAGGGTTACATATATGGATAACGAGCAATTAACAGAAGCAATTATTAATTTACTAAAAAACATTAACCGTACAGAGGCTTTGGAACTCATATATGAGCTGGCGAAAAGACTACAGGACTAGGCGAAAGCTTAGTCCTTTTTATATTAGGAGAGTTTTTACACATAGTACGGATTAGGTTTCATTAATAAGGTTATGATATCTAAAATCCATCCTACAAGGAACAAGCCACATGTAAAAAGATATATAAGGCCCATTAAAAATTTTCCTTCATAAAATTTGTGTCCACATATTGTAAAAATGCAAAGTAGTAAAGAAACCCATTTATTTCTTTCTTTACCATTCCCTATGGGTGTCTGAGAGGAAGCGTTTGCATAGGCGGAGTTGTTATTATTGATTATGATATTTTTGTCTGTAGTTGTTTCAAGTAATTCAACTTGTTTTCCACATTTGGGACAAATGACACAGCTTTTATCAATGAGTTCACCACAAAATTTACAATATTTAGTACTGTTTGGCCTTCCACAATTCGGGCAGGTAGCAGATTGATTTGAAAAGTCGTGACCACAATCTGGGCATTTGATAAGCGCCATATTGATATTCCTCCTAACTTATTTATTTCCTTTATTTACAGTTTTTATAGCTATTTTTTCAAGAAGTTCCCATTCATCATCATTCAATTCTGAAAGAGCATTAAATAGCCTATTTTTAAAAGATGTTTCTTCCTCTTTAAAAAGCATGGCTGTCATATTAGCTAATTTTTGCTGACGATTCATTTTGACGAACATTTCGCCTGTTCCATTTCGGAGCCATTCTTCATTAACATTAAATTCTCGGCAGATAGATGCGATAACAGTGTCTAAGGGGATTCTTGCACCTCGTTCATAACCGGCAACGGAAGACTGCTTTATTCCAAGCTTTTCGCCAAATTCTGTTTGATTAAGGCCAAGTTTTTTTCTTAATTCTTTTATACGTTCTTTCATAATTCACCTCCTGAATCAAATATAGCACACAAAATAGCACGTTGCAATAATTACAGTAAATAATTATTGACATAAATAACGCAATGAGCTAATATAAAAGTGCAAAGAGATAATATAGGAGGTGAAAAAGATGAATGAAAGAGAAGAAAAAATCTTAACTACAATAGCAATGCTGATTCCTAAAATGACTGAGCCTGAAAAAATGTATTTGTTAGGTCAGGCAGAAGGAATGGCTCTAATGAAAAAGAGGCAGCAGGCTGAGCAGGAGCTGGAAAATGAGAAGAGAGAGCTTCAGGAGGTATAGAAATGTAAATTTTAATCAGTGCAATTATATCATCTGTTATTTCTCTGATCATTCTTAATTTCAGGAAGTAAAGATAAAAATTGGTATAAGGAGGAATATAGTTGCTGAAAATCTTACATCTTTTTTTCTCTAAAGAGAAAATTTGCTATTGTCGCTTTTTTAAGATTAGAGGTCAGGTTTATAAACTGGAAATCAGTCCATATGAATCAGTGGAAGAACTTATTGAGAGAGCCGCAAATGCTGGAATATTTACGGCTCCAGAAAATCATTGAATCGGTAAAAGTTTGAGAGCAGGATAAGCCACTTCCATTTTAGCTAGTAAGTTTTCATAGAACTTACTTTCGGATTTAGAAGTTTTGATTGATTTTGAAGAACTAAGCGTTAAATAGGAATGTTTTATCTGTCCATAAAGATAGAGCATCTCTTTCTCTGAAAGATCAATATTCATGTGTTTTCCTCCTTCCAATCTACTCGGCCTGCCGTGGCCTGTACCCATATTATAAAGAATTGGTAGAAGGATAGCAATGAGATTAAGGAGGTGAAATAAGTGCAGGTAGAGAAGTTACAAACACTGGAATTTGATGTAGAAAAAAACATTTATAGAATTAATGGCCGTGACATATCTTCAAGCTGCCACGAGGTAAATTTAAGTTTTGAAAATGGAACTTGGTCACTGCTGATATCAGAAAAAAGACTGTATACCACCAGTGACCTTCCCATTAAGGAATGAATTTGCTGATAAAATCGACTACTTCATTAAAACCATTTTTGAATCGGTTTTCCATGTAAAAAATGAAAGTGTCATTCGCTAAAAAGCCGCCGTCAAGAAACATTGTTCCGAGATTTGCTCTTTTTATTTCAGCAACAGTGTCCTTGATATCGGAATCGGACCAATTTGCATAAGATTTTATTGCTTTAATTTCACTAAATGAAAAGTGCCGGGAATTATCTTTATTAACGCCCGATTTTCGCTTTTCAAGATAAAGCTTATACAATTGGCAAACCATTTTATCAGCATCATTTGTTAATTGTATATCCAAAATATTCTCCTTTCTTATGAACTTGGCCTGGCGGGGCCTGTACTCATATTATAAGGAATTTAATGAGGGATAGCAATGAGATTAAGGAGGCATAAAAATTGATAGACATTAATTTGATATGTTGCTTAGTGGGTCTATTGATGTTTGTAGCCGCTTTCATTTGCTGCTGGATTTTTCATGAAAAAGAGTGGCTATGGATAGGGCTGCTGATAATCGGAGAAATAATAGCCGCATATGGGTACATACCGATATGGACTCGTGGCTATTAAGGAGGTGAAGCAGGTGAAAATAGCTTTAATGATTTTATTACTATTAGTTATTGTGAAATGGCTAATGTGCAGACTTAGTATTGCGGCAATACTTTTGTATTATATTGAGCGTGATTTACTGATACCGGATCATGACACAATTCAGGAATACCGTATAAAGGTTGTCGAGAAGTCAATTGATTCATGGAAGTGGGAAAGGAACAATTGATAACTACGTGATTCAGGAATGAGGACAATCCGATAAGTCATAAGTTGTAGAAAAGAGGAAAGGGGCGTACATATGGAACCTGAATATGACATGGAAGTTACGCCCGAAAGGGCGAACAAAATCAAGGAACGTCTCATCCAGTTACTGGAGGACCAGCTGGGCTGTGAACTTACAGTCACAGTTTTAGACAAAGGAAAAGAACCGGCTTAGGCCGGAACCGATGGACAAGTTAAGGAGGAAAGGAAGCCATGGAAGAAAAGAAAATAGTGTTGGAACTGACGGTTCCGGAGTTCCTGTATATACAGGAGAAAGTCTGTTTTACCTCATGGGGCGGCTTTCAATGGGAGCGTGACATCGAAGCAAGTGTAAATCAGAAATTGGAAGCTGCATACCAGAAGCCGGTTATGTCTGAGGAAGAGCTGGAGCAGTATCTGGCTGGAGTGCAGCAGGAATGGAAAAAGGAAGGAATCCCAATATCCAACTACATAGTTGCGGCAGAAAGACGGGAAAAGGAATTCTATTTTTCCATCAAAGAGTCTGAAAAAAAGGAGTGAAAATCCTATGATTCGGAATATTGATTCTGCAATGCAAAAATTATGGGAAATTTCTGTTTCTTTTCGGCAATACATCAGACAAAAAGAATGGGCAAAGGCAAAGCACTGTTATGACACGGCAAGAACCGTGGCAGTGTTTCTGGAAGTACCTGAAAGCGACATGATAGAGCTGTTTGGATCCAGGGAGGAACCGGACAAGCCAGTGCAGGGGGTATTTCTGGAAGAGGATGTACAGAAAGCATATTGGGAGTGCATAAAAAAGAACCAGACATCCGAAAACAGAAGATATGAACCAATAAAAAAGGAGCATGGCTGAAACCATGCTCCAGTGGCCGGAGCCACAATATCTACACAAATATATTATACGCTCCGACCATAGGAATAGTCAAGAAAAAAGCGGGATTTTCCCGCATTATAGCTTGGTAAAGGATATTAACTAAACCGGTACGGGGTGAAAAATGGTAGTTGAGAAACGGACAAGGGCAGGCAGGACCATTACTGTACAGCAATACCGGAAACCAGGAAAGCATAAGGGAAAAAGGGAGAAGGGGGAAGGAGTTACTTCCCAAGCGCAGAGAGAAGGTAATATGCGCAGGGCAGTCATGCAGTTAACCTGGCTCATGAATGCTAATTTCCAAGATGGTGACTATTTGGTAACGCTGGATTATCAGAAGGCAGAACGTCCGAAGGATCGAGAGCGAATGAATAAGGACTTCACGAATTTTTGGGACAGGCTGAACCGGAGACTTAAAAAACTTGGTTTTCCGCCCGCAAAATATATACGGGTTATAGAAATTGGTACGAAGGGAGCGAGACATCATCATATGTTGCTTCCTCAGATGGATGTGAAAATCATACAGGAGTGTTGGAAAGCAGGCGGGATTAATGTTAAGCCCCTTTATACAGACGGAAATTACAGGGGCGTTGCGGAGTACTTTGTGAAATATACAAAAAAAACGATGGAGGCAGAAGGCTGTGAAATGAAAAAACTGTGGTATCCATCAAAAGGACTTAAGCGGGTAAAAAATGGAGAACCACGGGAAATCAAGTCCAGGGAAATATGCCAGATTAAAGTACCGAAGGGATATTACCTTGATAAAGAAAGTGTAAAGCAGGGAATAAGTGAGTATGACGGATACGGTACATTTTCCTATATTCTAGTAAAAATTCCGGGATGGAAACGAACAGCAAAAAAGAAAGGAGGGAAACAGGGTGGAGGATAAACCACAGGTGAATCTGTACATAGAGACATCGATAAAAGGGCCTAAGATTCAGGATGGAGAGTACATATACGTGCTTGAGTATATTGCCGCCGGCGTACCGGTGACCAGGGCGGGAAGAGGGAGGCAAGAAGCAACCACGGAAAACCGCCTGGTATTGGCGGCCTTAGTAGAAGCTGTGGGGCGTATTAATAGGCCGGCATGTCTGCGGATATATACCAGATGTGGCCATGTACTCCATTCCCTTCAAAACCATTGGCCGAGACAGTGGCGGGCCAGTGGATGGAAGAATGCCAAAGGAAAGCCTGTAAGCAATGTTGACCTGTGGGAGCAGCTCTTAGAGGCCATGGAGCCTCATGTGTATACCATAACCGAGGATGACCACTCATACAGAGAGTGGATGATCGTTGAAATGAGTGTGGAGGAAAAGAAAAATGTTAAGTAAAGAAAAGATAAAACCCGGATCCATGATACATTTTCCGGACGTTGATTATACGGGAGATGAAGGCAGGCAAAAGAAAGTAATGCGCAAATACCGCGTGCTGCATCACTTTGGGCACTGGTGCCTATTAGAAAACTCTTTTGGAATCCGCAGAGGAGTGACCAATGCGGAGCTGATGCAGATGGGGATTTTAAACCAAAAATTATAAAGGAGGAAATATTATGTGGGAAAGGTTTGGAGAATTTAACACCGCCGAGGAGATAAATGAGCTGGCAGTAAATCTCAGGAAGGAAGGAGACCGGGAAAGCCTGAAAGTACTTGCCAGGGAAAATGGTCTGGACGCTGATATTGCGGAGGCCTTTATGGATGGAGATATTCTCTTTGTGTGCGATACTATGTCGGCCGCAATCGGAAAAGTTGAAATCGAAGCTGCAGAGTTGAAACCGAAGGAAATCATGGAAGATTGGGTGGAATACCTGAAAACAAAATGTTTTGAGGATCCTAAGGTGGCAGCAGCCGTCCGGAAGAAAGGAAAAAGCCTGAAAGGCTGTATCGGTTATCTGCTGGCCTGGTCATACGGAAATCAGAATCAAATACCCAAGGGCATTATGGAGGCAGCAGGCATGAAGGGGGTAAGGGTAACATTGGGAATCCCCGGAATGGGACGAGCTAAGAAATTGATAGCTGAGTACTATCTGGGGAGGTGAAAACGTGAAGAAAAAACTGATAGAAAAAGTGGCCTATTCCGGAACTATGGGAACCGGAGAAGGACCGAAGTATAAAGCTGTAGCAGGAACAGTGGATATCGGCGGAGAAGAGCATTTAATTGTTGAAGTCTATCGTAACGACCATGAAGGAATGCTTGAAGTGCCGGCCGCACGCATTGTCTGTACTCACTCTGACTGGATTAATTATGTTCCAGGAAAAGGAGAGTGGGACAGAAGGAAAATACAGCAAACTTGCGGATACCCTTTCTGGGACAGGTGGGGAAGGGACAATACTGAAATTAAAGAGTTTGCTGAACGAAAAATAATAGAATTCACACAAAATGAAACAAAATATTCTGACTGGATAGAAAAAATAGAACATCTTCAAGATTCTATCTTATGGGATAGAAAGAAGAAAAAAGAAGAAAGGAAGGAGCAGGAACTACAAGAACGAAACAGCACAATTGAACCGGTGACCGATGATTTCAGGGAGTGGTATCGGAAGGTGTTATTCAAGAGAGAAAATTTTATTTATTACAAAAGGAAGGGGAGGTATGCCACATTTACATGCTCTTGCTGCGGAAAGTCATATAAATATGCGACAGCAGCAATGGACAGCTATGAGGGACAATTCGAACATATAGTGGCAATTCCCAGGAATGGAGCATTTGCTACTTGCGAATGCTGCGGAGCAGAAGGAATCTATAAAACTACCGGCCGGATGAATGGAGTTTATGGAAGGAGTATTAATTGCTATACGGCCCAGCACTATATGGAAAATGGAGCAGTAATAAGATACTTCTACATTGAGAAAATATTAAGCTTCGGGAACCCGGAGCGCTTTATCGAAACTGAAATAGCCAGGACATATTTTCAACCAGGAAGAAAAAAAGTTCAGAAAGATTATCACTTTATAGGCGCATATGAAGGAGAAAGGTGGCATTACCACAATATGGATGGATTGAGGAATATCAACCAAGAATATGCTGCGGTTTATCCGGGGGTGCCAGAAATATTACAGGGAACCTGCCTGCAGTATTGCGCCATAAAAGAGTTTATGGCACATTACGAAAAAATAAAGCTGATAAATTATCTGGAAAAGTATATGGAATATCCGTTCCTGGAGATGTTGGTTAAATTGCAGCTCATCGGAATCGCTAAAAGAATTGTGGACGGATATAATCCGGAGAGTATGCAGATAAACAATATTGGAAAATGTCCGGAAGATATCTTGCGGATAGGGCATGGGAAACTGCATGCATTGAGAAGGAACCAGGGAGATCCACTTTTACTTTCCATAATGCAAATGGAGAAACGAAAAGACATACATCTTTCCGAAAAAGAGGAAGATGCACTGATAATTCTCAAGATAGACATAGAGCAAATTGAAAAAATAATAAACTATATGTCAATTAAGCAATTTGTTAACCGCGTTGAAAAATATGCCGGTACGACAGTGGATACTGATTGTGGGGATGCCATAAGCAGGTTACAAAATATAAGCCAGATGTATCTGGACTATTTGGAAATGCGGAAAAAGGCAGGATATGACCTCCATAATGGTATTTATGCGTACCCACGCAATTTGGGGACGGCCCACCAGACCATGGTTTTAGAGACACAAAAAACAGAAATGGATAAAAGGCTGGCAGAAACAGAGGAAAATTACCCGGAAATTCGTAAGCGGTTCAGGAAATTGAAAAAGAAATATTTGTACGAATCAGGTGGATATATTATCCGGCCAGCGGCGTCGGCCAGTGAAATTGTTATGGAAGGGCGCACACTTCACCATTGTGTGGGGGGAGATACGTATCTAAGAAAACATGCATCAGGGCGATCAACAATTCTCTTCATGAGATTTTCTGATGAACCGAATATACCGTACATAACGGTAGAGATATCAGATGATGGTGAAATTATGCAGTGGTACGGAGCATATGATAAAAAGCCAAACAAAGATAAAATCGAACAATGGTTAAAAGCCTATTTAATAAACCTGAAATGTAGCCATTCAGAGCAGAAAGAAATAAGAATAACCACTATGGTGGGATAAGGAGAGCGTATGGAAGGACAAATAACATTATCGGAGTGGATGGAATGGAAAGAGGACATCCGCCGGAAGCTGCAGGAAACAACAGAAAATTTTGTATATATCGGATACCGGTTAAAACAGATCCGAGATACGGAGGCCTTTAAGATGGCTGGAGCAGAGGATATTTATTCCTTTGCGCAGCAGGAGTATGGATTGAGCCGGTCAACGGTAAGCCGGTTCATGGCAATCAATGACAAATTTTCAGAAGAGGGTAATAGCCTGGAGCTGAAAAAAGAGTTTACAGGTCTCGGAAGTTCAAAGCTCCAGGAGATGCTTAGTCTGACGGATGAGGAGTGTACACTTATTACAGAACATACGACGGTACGCCAGATTAAAGAATTTAAAGAATTTAAGCGCCAGGATCCAGAAGAAGTAGAGAAAGAAGAACAGGAAACTACCAGTTTGCCAGAACGGGTATGGAATCCATTAGAAAAATGCATCATAGACTATTTTTCCACAAGAGAAGAAATGCTTAATGAGGCAGCAGGTCTGATGAGGCAGGAAAAAAATGAGAATACCTTGAAAAAAATCTGTGAGGTAATAAATCCCAATGGAAATGGGAGTCACAAGAAAGGGATTGTATTCTTGTTTTTCTATGATTACTCCACGGGAGTGAAGTGTAAAACACTCGGACAGGAGGAAATTAAGGTATATTCCTGGATGTATTTTGTGGATATAATGGCAAAAATTTATGAGGAATCTGCAGATAGTTCAGAAAATATCTGGAAGAGCTTTTATGAAGAAGAAAAAAAGCCAGAAAGTACGATAAATACTGGTACGGAGTCCATGTGCGACGTCGCACAAGGAACGGAGGAAAAGGAAACAATTAACCAGCCGCAAACGGAAGAAAACCAACCTAATAAATCCGCGGAGGCAGCAGGCGTACCGGAGGAAATAGGCTCGGAAAGGTTACCGCAGGGTAAGAGCAGCAGAGATGGAATTTCCTGGAAGGAGCCGGAGAAAAAAGAGTACAAGTCCATAGAGCTGCCGCCGGCAGATGCAGAATACAATTTGCCAATGGGAAAAACGATGCTCCAGGATATCAGAAACGGCTAGCGGTATCTCATCCTCAAGATGCATGATAAGTACCGTGTCGGGAATGTCCTACATTTGCTCGAACAGATGGACGGGGAAGAAACCGGGAATGGAAAGGATATCATAATCACCCATATGACAGAGGACCATGGAGGGATTACACCGGGATACTGCGTAATCCAGTTTGATATTCTCCCGCCACCTGAAGTACAGCTGCCGGGGCAGTTAAATATAGAGGACATAGAAAGGAAACAGGATGAAGATATCAAGGAAGAAGCCGAGGAAGAGCCGAATGGCAAGGCAGACGGAATTTACAGCAAAGGCCAGGAAAGCGATACATAAAAGGGATCAGGAATCCTGTTTCTTCTGCCGGCGGGGCTACCATATGGAGAGTGCCTGCCGGTATGGTGGCCTGCAGATTATGCATGTAGTCCCCCGGTCCCAGATGGGCCTGGGGGTAGAGCAGAATGGCGTCCTGGGATGCATCGGACACCATGGCTTGATGGATAATGGGAACCGAGGCCTGCGGGGAGAAATGCAGGCCATGCTTGAGGACTACATGCAGGATATGTACCCGGGATGGACCAGGGAAGCGGTGACTTATAGTAAGTATGGGGGAAAGCAGGTTTGGGAAGCCCAAAGGGGAAGCAGGGATAACCAAGGGAATAAAGAGGGATTTTCGTTCTTAGAGGTGAACCAGGATGAAGAAAGCAGGTAAGGTTTTTATAATTCTTCTTATGGTTATGTTGCTGGCAGGATGTACACAGCCACATGTACCGGATCCGTTCCGGGATAGTATTTATTGGAGGGGAATGTAATATGGAAAATGGGGACAAGACAAGAAAAGAGATCAAAGAATTTATTGTCCGCTATATCGATGAACACGGATATAGTCCGACATTTCAGGAGATTGGATCAGCAGTAGGGTTAAGCTCAAAAAGCAGCGTCAGCGGCCACATTAAGAAGATGATGAAAACCGGGATGATAGAAACAGATGCTGAATTTGGAGTTCCAAGAGCTATCCGTGTTCCTGGACACCGTTTTGTAAAAATAAAATAGAGTTCTGCTCCCGGGCTGCCTCCCAAGAGCAGAACTCATGTTCGAAACACATATATAGATTAACACTCTGAGCGCGCGGAGTCAATATCTATTTCCAATTTCTGGAAGAATACGGACAAAAAAATAGCGGTGGGGCACCCGCCAAGATGATCCCCACCGCTTACTGGCTTAAGAGCATTATATCATTTTAATGCCTCTTAAGCAAGATGGGAGGCAGAAATGACAAGAAAAGAGCAGGTAGTTAATGATGTCCTTATAGCAATGCGCGTACATCTTACAGCACAGGTTATGACTATTCTTCAGGACGTGCTGGTACAGGCAATGCATGGAGTCGAGGTCGTGGAGGAGCAGACGGCCCTTGCAACGCAGGACATGACAAATGAATATATTATAGACTTATTTAATACCAAGAAAGCACCGAAACTGTCAGAACGGACTGCTGAGCAATATCTGAGACACATTAATTTGCTGATTGATGTAATTCACAAGCCGTTGACGCAGATTACCGAGAATGATGTTGAGTATTTCCTGATGAAATATAAAAAGAAGGGAAATATCAGCCGAACAGTCAACAACTGCAAACGATTTATTTCTGCCTTCTTCACTTGGATGCGGAAATCAAAAATCATCACGGAAAATCCTTGCGAAAATATTGATCGCTATAAGGAGACAAGGAAGCCGATAGAGCATCTGGAACCGGAGCAGTGGGAGCAGCTTAAGACCGGTTGTAATAGTACCAGGGATAGGGCTTTATTGGAGTTTTTAAGATGCACAGCAATGCGTGACGGCGAGGTGCCGGCGGTCAGAGTCTGTGACGTGGACTGGTACGACGGCAAGATTGTGATTTTTGGACATAAAACGGATAGATACCGTTTAGTCTGCATTGATAGAGTGGCAAAAGAATATCTGCTTAAGTACCTTCAGGAAAGAGGTATCAATCAGAGTAGCCGGGAGCCGTTATTTATTGCCCGGGGAACACATAACGCGCTTAAGCGCACAGGAATATACAGTGCGGTCAAAAGTATTGCAGCGCGGGCAAAAATGGAAGTCAATGTGTACCCTCATCTCATCCGAAAAACCACCGCAACCAATATAATTAAGCGCGGCGGCGACAGTGAGAAGGCCGGAGATTACCTGGGTCACGTCGAGCAGAATACAGCAAACCAGTATTATACATATAAGAGTGACGACTATATCATCAATATTTTCCGGTCATATGTAGCTGCAGTATAATGCTTGGAAACTGCTGAGGCAGCAGGCGTAGAAAGGAGATGTAATTATTAAAAATTTAGTAATATTTATTACCGAAAAAGGTATAGGAAGTAAAGCCATAGATTTCAAACATGAATATCCTACATTTGAAGAAATCAGGAAAGCGGAGGACGATATACAGAAAGAATATAATTCGCAGGTGGGAGCGTTAATAATCAACTGGAAGAGATTAGAAGAAAATGAGTTTGAGGATACTGCTCGTATTCCTGATGATAACAAAAATATGGAAATCTTAATTAACGATGTAAGAAATCTTGCAGATGCTATTTGTGCAGATTATCAGGAAGATCCTCGTATAGTGGAGTTGCATAAAAGGCTCAAGGGTTTATAAGGAGGTAGAAATTATAAAAGCATATCAGTGTAGCCGGTGTGAGAAGTTGTTTGATTACGATGAATATTGTCAATGCCAAGTTGGAATTGATCCACGCGTAAATCACCGCAGTAAGGGAGACGCGGCAAGGTGCCGAGAGAATTTTGTGCCATTACCAGAAAAACAGCAATGGCATGGAAAATTTACATGGGAATGAGGATATAAAGGAGAACGAGATGGCAAAAAGGACACCAGACAACTGCCAATATATTAAGCGCTGTGGAGAGCCGGGAAGAGATGGAGCCGGGAAATGTCTTGGATTTGCAAAGTCCAAAAATGATGATGAACCGTGCGAAGTATGTAAACGCTGCCGGTGCTGCAGAAGCGTAGATGAGGATTTAGGCGAGTAGCCGGAAAGGAGCAGGCATGGAAGATTTAACATTTGAGATACGCTGCCGCAAGTATTTAGTAAAGAGATTGACGGTATTAAAAAATGATATCGAAAAAACAGTTGCCAAAGAAAAAGAAGCAAGGAAGGCTCAGATAGAACGGTTATGCAAATTTAAAGACACGGACGAAGCCGCGGAAGCATACGGGTATTGTGATATTACAGCGGAAGAATATCAGGAGGTTTGTGACGCACTCGAAAAAGGTGCAGCCTTTGTGGAATTTACGAAAACACCAAAAGCCGCTGCTTTGGAAATCCTGAAAGATTTTATGGTTCGTCAGAAACAGGAAATTGTTGATCTTGAGTGGTCAATGAAAAGTCCAAAGGAACAGGAGAGAATCCGAAAGGAAAACGAAGAGTACCGGATTACTCATAAATTAAACTGAAATTTAATGGAGGAAAGTAATGAATAAGGAACCGCTTTCACAACAGGAATTACAAGGTATGGCTGGTAAGCCTGTATACTGTCCAGAAATGGAATCGTACGGAATAATTAAATGTGAAACCATGGGGCAATGGGCAGGAATACCGTTTTTAGTAGGTGTGTGGCACCATGATGGTATTGCAGTTGAATTTGAATACAATATTGAAGAAAGAAAACTGGAATGCTATAGAATTGGTGAAAATGAAACCCAGCAGCAAGCTGCTGAACGTTGGAAAAAGAAGGGCAAATTTCCTTATGTTTTAGGAGAAAGGGCAGAGATTTTCCATAATGGGGAATGGAAAAAAGGGAAAATAGTTAATGGCTATAGATTCATGGATGGAATTGTAACAATCCGTACAGATAACGGAGAAACTGTATGGTGCGGGGAGGCAAGAAAAGATTTATATAGACAGATATTTTAAATCAGAATTTACAGGGCAAAAGACTGACATATATTGGCAGAGCCACCGGTAGCTCGCAGAGCGTTAAAATTGATAATACTTACGACTTGTATATTGTGGTCATGTCCAATACCGATGGTAAGACCAGATATACATTTACCATCCCATACAACGATCTGGTGAAGGATGGAATCCGTTATGCTTCTGGATTTTATGCAAACTCTGGTGACCATCAGGCAGCCCTAATAAACGCATCGACAGAAGCATTATCTGTTAGATATATGCAAATAAACGGGAATGAACGTACTACGGTATCCTCTATTGATGTTTATGGCCTCCGTTAAAGCCCGCTTTATCAAAAATAATACAAAGTAATTTTGTCAATCCCACGATACGATGCGGCATTATCCTGTATAAAAATGATGGATAA
>UMIN01028837.1_pt1 | contig 15264 bp, 13 predicted proteins | sample 1965811 | NCBI WGS metagenome assembly UMIN01 (sample SAMEA4836123, study PRJEB28245) | human gut metagenome | biome: gut microbiome; material: fecal sample | place: Denmark | collected 2008
GGGGCCGGAGCCAGGAGACCTACGGCGAAGAGACCTACCAGATCGGCCAAATGGGTGCTGCTCTGGTGCGGGGCGTCCAGGACGAGGACGTGATGGCCTGCGTGAAGCACTTCGCCTTCAACCAGATGGAGAATGCCCGATTCAAGGTGAGCGTCACCTGTGACCAGCGGACGGAAAAGGAAGTGTTCCTGCCTCACTTCAAGGACTGCCTGGACGCGGGTGCCGCCAGCGTGATGAGCTCCTATAACCGGTATAACGGCGTCCACTGCGGCCATAACCGGTACCTGCTCCGCCAGGTGCTGAAAGACGAGTGGGATTTCGACGGCTTTGTCATGTCCGACTTCTGCTGGGGCGTGAAGGATACGGTGGAAGCTGCCAACGGCGGCCAGGACATGGAAATGCTGTGGACTCAGCACTTCGGACCCAAGCTGGTGAAGGCTGTGGAGGACGGCTTCGTGCCTATGGAGTACATCGACGAGGCGGCTCTGCGGATCATCCGTACCATTTTGGCCTTTGATAAGGACCACAAGGAGTACGATATGTCCGTGGTGGCCTGCCCGGAGCACATCGCCGTGGCCAAGGAAGCAGCGGAAAAGAGCATCACCCTGCTGAAAAATGAAGGCGTGCTGCCCCTGTGCAAGGAAAAGACCAAGAAGCTGGCCCTCATCGGCAAGCTGGCCAATGAGGCGGTCATCGGCGATCACGGCTCCAGCTGGGTGCGCCCGCCCTATGTGGTGACTCCCAAGGAGGGCCTGGAGAAGTACAACCAGAACTGCCAGGTGGAGTGGAACGACGGTTCCGATCTGGAGAGCGCCAAAAAGCTGGCGGCAGAAGCCGACGCGGTGGTGTTCGTGGTGGGCTACACCCACGACGACGAGGGCGAGTACGTCTCCGCCGAGGAGAACACCAACTACACCGGCTCTGTGGGCGGCGACCGGAAATTCAGCCTGGGCCTCCACGAGGATGAGATCCAGCTGCTGAAGGAAGTGGGCCCTGTGAATCCCAAGTCCACAGCGGTGCTCATTGGCGGCAATACCATCATGATGACCCCCTGGTACGACAGCGTCAATTCCGTCATCATGGCCTACTATCCCGGCATGGAGGGCGGCACCGCTCTGGCGGAGATCCTCTACGGCGACGTGAACCCCTCCGGCAAGCTGCCCTATGTGGTGCCTGTGTCTGAAAAGGACCTGCCCCAGGTGGATTGGGAAGCCACGGATCAGTATTACGAGTACTATCATGGCTATACCCGTCTGGAAAAGAAGGGGATCAAACCTCTGCTGCCCTACGGTTTCGGCCTGAGCTACACCAACTTCGCTTTCTCTGACGTTTCTGCTCAGAAGCAGGAGGACCAGGTGCTGGTCAGCGTCAAGGTGAAGAACACCGGCGACCGGGACGGCGATGAAGTGGTCCAGGTGTATGTGGGCTTTGAGAATTCCGCGGTGGACCGTCCTGTGAAGCAGCTTCGTGGCTTCAAGCGGGTGAGCCTGAAGGCCGGGGAAGAGAAGCAGGTGGAGATCCCTGTGTCCCTGGAGAAGTTGAAGTGGTACGATCCCGTATGCCGTGAGTGGAAGCTGGAAAATATGGAGTATACCATCTATACCGGTAGCAGCTCCGCCAACGAAGATCTGATCACCACCTCTATCCAGCTGTAAACTGAAATAATACACAAAATGGGCCAGGAGAAGAGATTCTCCTGGCTCTTTGTTTGTATCGGGGTCGTTTGGGAAAAAATACCCCTGTAAAAAGTAAGGAAAATACGCTATAATAAGTTACAACTAACAACATTGGAAAAGGAGATCCCCATGAAACTAATTGTCAGCGACCGGACCCTATCCCTGCCGGAAAATGCGGGGAAGGATTTGGAGTGGATCGATCTGTCCAAATTGCAGATCGCCAACTGTGTGGGCTGTTTTGGCTGCTGGACCAAAACTCCTGGGAAATGTGTGATCCGGGACGATGGGGTAAAGGTGTACCCTCGAATCGCGGCAAGTGAGAAATTGATGTATGTCAGTCGGGTCCGGTACGGTGGCTACGACACGCCTATGAAAACCATGCTGGAGCGAGCCATCCCAGTGCAGCAGGCATTTATCCGGCTCCACCAGAGGGAGACCCATCACGTTCAGCGGAACGTGATCCCCAAGCAGGCGGTGATCGTGGGTTATGGGGACATTTCCCCAGAGGAGCAGACGCTGTTCCGGCGGCTTGTAGACCGTAACGCCCGCAACATGTGTTTTGAAAACTACCGAGTGGTGTTTACTTCCCAGGTGGAAGTGGAAGAAACGGTGAGAAAGGAGCTGTTGGCATGGGAAAGATCCTGATCCTCAACGGAAGCCCCAGAGCACCTCGTTCCAACTCCAAGGAATACGCCCGGCTGTTTGCCCAACAGTGTTCCATGGAAACAGAGTATTGTGATATCACGAAAAAGAATCATTTGGAGCTGTGTCAAAAGCTGGAGGGGTTTACGGATGTGCTGTTTGTTTTTCCCCTGTACGCAGACGGCATCCCGGTGACACTGCTGAATTTTCTCAAGACGCTGGAAGAGAACCCGCCTCAGAAGAAGCCAACCTTGTCTGTGTTGATCAACTGCGGCTTTCTGGAACCGGAGCAGAATGACGTGGCGGTGGAGATGGTGAGGGTGTTCGCCAAACAGACGGGATATCCCTTCGGGTCCGCTTTGGAGATCGGCAGCGGAGAGGCTATCCTTTCCACACCGTTTCGGTTTTTGGTGGAAAGAAAGCTGAAAAAGTTGGCCAAGGCCATAGCCCAAGGAAAGCCCTGTTCCATGAAAGTGACCATGCCCCTGCCTAAAAGGCTGTTCCTCAAAGCTTCCAGTGCCTATTGGGAAGAGTACGGAAAGAAAAACGGCATTACAAGAGCTCAGATGGAGACCATGTCCATTGAAGAATGAAAAAAGGGAGCCCCGAAGGGTTCCCTTTTTTATGTGTTCTTTGCTGGAGTGATCAGCCCTTCTTGTAGCCGCACTTGGGGCACACGCCGTTTTCGTTCAAGGCAATGCCGCACAGAGGACACCGGTCGATCTTGTTGTTGGTGGTGAAATCCGCGGAAGCAGCGTTTACACCGCTGGTGAAGGTGATCTTGGCGATGTTCAGCTTGTCTTTCAGCAGATCGTAGACGATCTTGATCATGCCTTCCACCGTCAGGGTCTCCTTGGTGACTACAAGACGGCACTCAGGGTAAGCAGTGGCCAGTTCCGTTTTGAAAGCGGGGCCCTTCATCTGGTTCTGAGGGGCGCCGTCCCGGATGCCCTGTTCTTCGTAGACTTTCAGCACAGCGGGCAGGAGAGGGTCGTCCTCGCGGAGGATCAAAGCGTGGTCGAAGTTTTTCAGCACCGCCCAAGCGGTTTTCTGAATCTCGTTGCAGGGGAATACCATGTTGACGCCGGGCTCGATGGTGTCCTCCACTTCAATGGTCAAAACTCCGGTGTGGCCGTGGAGATACTGGGCTTCTCCCTTAAAACCGTAAAATCTGTGGGCGTACTGTAAATCCAATGTGGTGATGCTTCTCATACTGTAAACCTCCTTATAAAATGTAATATTTTTGCAAGCCGTAAGGCTTGTACAGGCTGGGTCAGGGATTCTGCTTGGCGCGGCATTGGGGGCAGAGATACTGGATCTTCAAGTCGTAGCCGTCAATGGAGATACCTGTCTGCTGTTCCAGCTGGGCGGTGATATCCGCCAGGTATACGTCCGAGAGTTTCCCGCAGCAGCGGCATACCAGATGATCGTGACGGACGGTTTTGTCATAGCGGTCAGGGTAGCCCTCCACACTGATCTTCCGGATCTTGCCCTCCTGATGTAAGCTGTTCAGGTTGTTGTACACCGTGGCCAGAGCCACAGAAGGATGGGTCTGTTTTAGAGCGAGAAAGATCTGTTCCGCCGTCATGTGGTTGTCCGAACCGTTGATAATATCTAGGATAAAAGTGCCGTATCTCATGTCTTTACCGCCAAAAATAGTAATTAGAATTATTCTAGTTCTAATATAGCAGGTCCTTACGGATTTGTCAACTGTTTTCTGAAGAAAAAAGGAAAATTTTGAGTGGACAGGAAAGAGATAAAAAAATGCCACCAAGAGAGATCCCTTGATGGCATAGAAGTTTTCATGGCGGAGTGTTATCAGGGCTGTTTGCCGATATAGGCCAGGATACCTCCGTCCACGTATAGGATGTGTCCGTTCACAAAATTGCTGGCGTCGCTGGCCAGAAACACAGCGGGACCGATCAAGTCCTCTGGAGTGCCCCAGCGAGCGGCCGGGGTTTTGGCAATGATGAAGTCGTTAAAGGGATTCCCCTCTACCCGAAGGGGGGCTGTCTGAGGTGTGGCAATGTAGCCGGGGCCAATGCCGTTGCACTGGATGTTGTACGCTCCGTATTCCGAAGCGATGTTTCGGGTGAGCATTTTCAAACCGCCCTTTGCCGCCGCGTAAGCGGAGACTGTTTCCCGACCCAGCTCGCTCATCATGGAGCAAATGTTGATGATCTTACCGTGACCTTTTTGAATCATCCCGGGGATCACAGCTTTGGAGACGATGAAGGGGGCGTTCAGGTCCACGTCGATGACTTTGCGGAAGTCCTCAGCGGACATGTCGCACATAGGGATGCGCTTGATGATTCCGGCGTTGTTCACCAGGATATCGATACCGCCGAACCGCTCTTGTATGTCCGCCACAAAGGCGACAACCTGATCCTCATCAGTGACATCGCAGACAGCGCCATAGGCGGAGATGCCGGCTTCCTCATAGGCTTTCAGCCCTTTTTCCACCAGCTCCTGGCTGATATCGTTAAAGACGATCTGGGCGCCGGCCTTAGCGAAACCGGACGCGATGGCGAAGCCGATGCCGTAGGAAGCGCCGGTCACCAAAGCAACTTTGCCTTTCAAAGAAAATTGATCCATGGTGTTCCTCCCTTATTTCAAATCGGTGGTTTTAATCTCGTCCATGTCGTCGAAGGCTTGGTTTTCTCCGCCCATGGCCCAGATAAAGGTATAGTTTCCCGTTCCAGCGCCACTGTGGATGCTCCAGGAGGGACTGATGACCGCCTGCTCATTTTGCATCACGATGTGGCGAGTCTCATGGGGTTGTCCCATAAAGTGGAATACCACGCCGTTTTCCGGGATCTCGAAATAGGTGTAGATCTCCATCCGACGTTCATGGGTGTGGGCGGGCATGGTGTTCCACACGCTTCCCGGCTCCAGTTCGGTCATGCCCATGGAAAGCTGGCAGGTTTGCAGCACGTCGGGGTGGATGAACTGATTGATGGTCCGCTTGTTGCTGGTCTCCAGAGCGCCTAAAGGCTTCTTAGCTGCGTCCTGGATAGTGATCAGCCTGGTTTGGTAGGCGCGGTGAGCGGGAGCGGAAACCATATAGAATTTAGCGGGGTTTTGGGGGTTGTCGCTTCGGAAATAGACTTCCTTGGTCCCTTGGGTGATGTACAGGCAGTCTTTGTAGGAGAGAGGATATTCCTCCTGATCGGCGGTGATCACGCCGCTGCCGCCGATGTTGAAGATACCAACTTCCCGGCGTTCCAGGAACGTTTTGGTGCCGAAATTTTTCCAGATGTCCAACCCTTGATCGATGGATACAGATTTTGTTACAGGCATACATCCCAGGACCACCATCCGGTCCACATGGCTGTATACGGCGGTCAATGTATCGGGCTGGTAGAGGTTCTCCACCAGAAATTCCTTTCGAAGTTCTTCGGTTGTATACCGCTTGATATCCTGAGGGTTTGCGGAATAGCGGATGTCCATAGAGCAGTGCCTCCTTTGGGTTTTAAGTAACTTCATTATATCTGTTTGTATTTTGAAAAAATAGGGAAATCCCTTTTAATATATTGGATATCCTGATGTGTTTTGGGGAAAAGCGGGTGGAGAAACACAGGATTTTTGCCTGTTTTGCTCACTTTTTCTTCCAGATCCGCGGAAAATCTAAGCCGTTTGACCTTACCAAATATTAATGATATATTAACAGCTATAATCGGAGGTGGAAGCGTGAAATCATTTTCTTCTTGCAGTGAGGCCATCCAAGAGTGTCTGCGCAGTCAAAAATTTACCGTGGCATATCTGTGCAGCGAGGAAAAGACCATGGATATCCACATACACGACTGCTTTGAGATCTACTATTCCATTTCGGGAGGCCGGCAGTTTTTGATTGGGGACCAGTGTTATGACGTGGCTCCCGGTGATCTGTTCGTCATCAACAATTATGAGAGCCATTACCTGTCCTGGGTGGAGAGCCGCCACGAGCGCATTGTGATCTCCATCGCTCCGGAATACCTGTCCACCTGTTCTACAGAGACTACGGATCTGAAAGGGTGTTTCACTCTGCGGTCTCCCAAGTATTCTCACCGGCTGCGGCTGACACAGGAAGAACGGGATCAGCTGCTGTATCTTACCCATAAGATCACCAGCTCTCAAGGGTTCGGGGCCGATGTAATCGAGGGATCTGCCTTTTTGGAGTTGATGGTGTTGGTAAACAGGAAGTATCTCAGCCAGGAGGGTGGCTTGGAAAAGCAGGAAAGCTACCAGCACAATGAAGTGGTGGCCAAAGTGATCGACTATATGAACAGCCGTATCACGGAAAAGCTCACCATCGGAGAGGTGGCGTCTCACTTTTATTTGAGCGAAGGGTATCTCAGCCGTCTGTTCAAGTCGGAGACAGGTACCACCATAAACAAATATCTTACAGCGCGGAGGATCAGTATCGCCAAGGCAAAGCTGACGGCAGGCTGTTCGGTCAGTGACGCCTGCGAACAAAGCGGCTTTAACGATTACACCAATTTTGTCCAGGCGTTTACCAAAATGGTGGGGATCACCCCTAAGAAATACGGGAAGATGTCTAACCGGTGACGAGAAGGAGGGGAAGGATTATGAAACGAGTCGTCCAATGGCTGCAAAAAAACGTGGGAAGTTTTTTTCAGGTTCACAAAAGCATCAAGGCAAAGATCTTTGTCTCTTTTTCCTGCCTGACCATCGTGATCGCCACCCTCATTTCTCTGTATTGGTCCCAGTTCACCATAAACTCCACCACCTCCGCTCTGGTGGATAGTATGGAAAAGAGTCTGGACAGTTCATTGGCTCAGGTGGAGAACGCGGTGGAGGACGTGCGGAAAATGCACACCACCCTGATTTACGAGACCACCGCCACGGATTATCTATTTGATCAGGACCTGCGGGCGCCTAACAAGGACTGGTTTGAAAAGTACAACCAGGTTTATTCCTCGATACGGCTCATGACGGTGAACTTGTCTAGAACTGTGTTGGGCACAGGGATATTCAAGGCTAATGGGGAGACCTGTACCATTGGCACCACCTCCCTTCCCAAAGATACTCACCTTTCCAAGGAGATCAGGGAAAATCCCAATGAAAGTGTGGTGTTTTCCCTAGAGAAAGACCGGGGAGAACGGTCCAGCGAAGTGATGCGGTATCTGTTTGTGGGAAGAGTAATTACGGAAAATGACCAAGAGCAGGCGGTGATCATCACCAGGATGAACGACGCCATCTTTGAGCGGGTGTTTGAACAAACTGCTTATCCCGGAGGTTTTATCCTGCTGCTGGACAGCCAAGGAAATCTGGTCTACGACAGCTCTCCGGGGGAGCTGCAAGAAGTGAAAAGCGCCCTCATTGCCCGAGACGGAGACGAGACACAATATATGACTCTATCCCACACCTCGTCAGTTTCAGGATTTCGGGGGATCTTGGCCATTCCTAATCAGTATATCTCCCAGATCAACGCCACTACCTATCTGCAAACAACGGTTATTATCTTGGTGATGGTGTTGATCGTGGCAGTGATCTCCTCCGTGGTGACCAACAAGATCACGTTCAGCTTGAAGCGGCTTTCCGAAAATATGAGACAGTTCGGAACAGAGATCCTGCCGGGGGAGACGGTCCATTTCGCCAAGATCGATTCCTCCGATGAGATAGGAGAGCTGAACAGGGCGTTTTTGAGGATGACGGATCAAATCCATTGGCTGATGGATGACATCCGGCTTCGGGAGGAGCAAAAGCGGAAAATGGAGATCCAAGTGCTACGTGCCCAGATCAGCCCCCATTTTCTCTACAACAGCTTAAACACCATCAACTATTTGGCGGTGTTGCAAAACGTGGACAACATCCGGGTACTCACCATGTCGCTGATCGACCTGCTCCAAGGGGCCGTGAACGTGGACGACCAGCTGATCCCTCTGGATGACGAGCTAAAATACAGCAAGAGCTATTTAAATATCCAGCGATACCGTTTCCCCCAGGAGATCCAGGTGGAGTATCAGATCTCCCCGGAAACACTGCGCTGGAAGGTTCCGAAAATGATCTTGCAGCCCATCGTAGAGAATGCGTTGATCCATGGGCTGGCGGATACCCAAAAGGAAAAGCGGTTGCGAATCTGCGCCTATTCCCTGGATCAGAAGGAATTGATCTGCACGGTGACGGACAACGGCGTAGGTATGAGCGAGGAGCGCATCCAGCAGGTGATGCGACAAAAGAACAATGAAAACAAGATGCGGTTCAGCGGTATCGGAATCGGCAACGTAGACGCCAGAATCAAAATGCAGTTTGGGAAACAGTATGGGATTTCCATTTTCTCTCAGGAGGGAGTGTTCACCACAGTGGAGATCTCTTTGCCGGTGATCGAAGAGAAGGAAACGGGAAACAACAAAGGGGGGCAGAAATGAAGAGAGTTCTTCTGGTGGATGATGAGTTTTTGGTGTGCAGCTTTATGAAAGGACTGATCCCTTGGGAACAGTACGGCTTTACGGTGGCAGGCCAAGCGGAAAATGGCAAAGCGGCTTTGCGGAAAATGGAGGAATGCCAGCCCGATCTGGTGTTTTTGGATGTAAGTATGCCGGATATGGACGGAATTGAGGTGATCCGCCAGCTGAATAAGCGTTATCCCAATTGCCGGGTGGTAATGCTCAGCAGCTACTCGGATTTTGAGTATGTGCGAGAAGCCATGCGGTATGGGGCTTCGGATTACCTTCTAAAGCATCAGCTCACCCCAGAGGAGCTGATAAAAACCCTTCAAGAGCTGGAATTCCCTGCCGCCAGTCAGGAAAAGCCCCTTCCCCCGCCGGTGGAAAAGCCCGATGGCATTCTGCGGGATTCTCAGACCGTGGCATTTTTGCGAGGCACCAGCAAGACGATCCCCAGCGCACTGCTCTCTCTTCGCCGTCCCGTACCGGTGATCGTAAAAATCAAGGCCTCTATGCTTGAGACTCTGGATTGGCAAGGGGGAAAATCCCATTCGGAAAGTATGCTGGATTCCCTGATCTCCACCTGTGTTCAGGTGTGCAGCCAGGAACAGGGGACTCGTATCATCGACTTGTCCGATTTTCTTCTGTTGTTTCTGTTCTCGGCTCGGGCCAGCGAAAGTGAGGATTCTCAGCTGGAACGAGTTACCCACACCATGAATATTGTTCATGATGCTGTCCTGAAATACCACAGCACCCACATCGTTTGGAAAACCGGCAGCCGCTGTGAGGATCTTCATGAGCTTCCCGGTTTTTGCGCCCAGGAAAAAGAGGACATGGAGGAGAACGTTTATCACAAGGCAGGGGATAGTGGCGGACATTTGCTCATCCAGCAGGAGCAGCAGCTGATTGTGGATGTGGCCTCCAAAGATAGGGGAGATGTGCGAAAAGTGCTGGCCTCCGTGTTCGCGCCCATCGTGAAGGAGCCAAAAAATACCGTGGAGCTGTCCCTTTTGGTGGGGGATCTGTTTTCGTTGGCGGTTCGGCTCTATCGGGAGAATCAGGTGCCGGTGCCCAACCTGGACCAGCACGCCGTTCGGGGGAACGATCCCAAGGAAGCCCGGCAGTATTTTGAAAAGCTGTTTTTGGACCTGATCGACAATGTGGAACAGAGCCGGCAGTATTCAGATCCGGTACAGCAGGTGATCGGTTATGTCCAGAAGCATTACGCGGAACCCATTGGTCTGGCGGAGGTGGCGGAATACTGCTCTTTGAACCAATCCTATCTGAGCACGCTGTTCAAAAAGGAGACGGGGATCGGGGTGATCCACTTTATAAACAGGGTGCGGGTGTACGCCGCAGGAAAACTGATGCTCACGGAAGGTGCCCTGCCCACCCATTTGTTTGAAAGGGTGGGATTTCGGAATTACAACAACTTTTTTAACTTGTTCCAGACCGTGACAGGTATGACTCCCACCCAATTCCGCAAATACGCCACAGCCAAGTGGATTTCGGAGTTTGAGTTGATCCCCGGAAAAAATACACCTAAAAAATGATCATCACCTCTTCTAAAAAACGATCATCTTATTCCAAAGACAGAGAATTTCATGAAGAATGGTGAAATGCTACAATAATTTCACACACTAAGCAGAAGAGGTGGTAAATATGAAAAAGTTTAGAAAGCCAATTGCCCTCCTGTTAGCAGTGCTGATGGGAACATCACTTCTGACAGGCTGTACCGGTTCTTCGGATTCCGGATCAGGAACATCCCAAGAGGGAGGGGAGAGTTCCGCTACCGTGTCCCAGACCGACGGCAACTTTAACGCCGAAGGGTTCCCCATTGTGAACGAAAAGGTCACGAAGCATTTCATGATCAACAAACCTGCTCACATCGGGAATCCCGACGACATGGTCACCCTGCAAAAGTATGAGGAGATGACCAACGTGGACGTGGAGTGGGAAGTGGTCTCCTCCGACGGTTTCTCCGAACGAGTGAACCTGGTGATGGCCTCCGACAGCATGCCCGACGCCATTCTCAAAGGCGTGCCGGATATCACAAAGACTTCCGCTGACGGCTCCATCATCGACATTTCCGGACTGATCGATGAGTATTCTGTGGGCATCAAGTCGCTGTATGACCAGTACCCCGAAGTGTACGAGGCTTCCAAGTCTCCTGACGGCGGCATTTATGCTGTGCCCAACATCAACACGCTGGTTCCCAACCGGACCAACCACAGAAACCTGTGGATCAACCAGACATGGCTGGACAACCTGGGATTGGAAACTCCTGAGACCCTGGACGAGTATCTGGATGTGCTCCGGGCCTTCCGAGATGAAGATGCCAACGGCAACGGCGATCCCAGCGACGAGATCCCTTACGTTGTGGAATACAGCGGCGGCGATCATCGGGCCAGAGTGAACATCTTCCTGGGGTCCTGGGGAATCCACGACAACCTGGGCTATGAGTTCCTCACCATCCAGGACGATAAGGTCAATATGTACGTGATCGACGATACGTACAAGGAAGTGCTTCAGTTCATGAACACCATGTGGACCGAAGGCCTGCTGGACAACTCTCTGTACACTCAGACCAACGATGTGGCGCTGTCCAAGTTCAACAGCGATGTGTCCGGTAGCTTCGCCCTTTCCTCCGATGACCTGTGGAGTGCTTACAGCGAGGATTATTCTCCCTTGGCGCCTCCTACCAACAGCAACGGTGATACCCCTGTGATCGGCCTTAACTCCGCTTACGGCGGCGCGGCCATGGTCATCACCCGTTCCGATGAGTCTCCCGAGATCACCCTGCGCTGGATCGACTACTTCTTCACCGAGGAAGGCGCCAACTTCATCGGCGCTCTCAGCCCCGATCTGGAAGGCATCACCTGCCAGAAGATGGAGGATGGTTCCTACGATTATTCCGATGAGATCCTGAACAGTGACAAGGGCGTTTCTATGGCAGTTGGCGAGGTTTGCCCCCTCCCCGGCGGCGGATTCCCCTACTGGAGAAACGAAAACAACTCTGACTTCATCTATTCCAAGAAGGTGCAGGAATCTGTGCCTGTGTACGAGCCCTACTATCAGACCGATCCCGCTTACGCCTATCCCGTGTTCAGCGTGGAGGACGCAGAAGTGGTCAATGATATCCGCCGTGACCTGGATACTTACCTAAAAGAGTGCGAGGCCAAGTTTATCACCGGCGAGATGAGTTTTGACCAGTGGGATGAGTATGTTGCTACTTGCGAGCAGATGCGGATCCACGAGCTGGAAGAGATCTTCCAGGCTGCGTATGACCGTATGAAGGAGTCTGCCTAAGTACCAAACGCTGTAAAAGGCTAGTTCTCCAACAGATGTGTTTGAACGGGGGAAGGCCGTAAAACGGCCTTCCCTATTTCATTCGGAACAGGATCAGTGATGGATTTGTTTTCGTGAATCCGGTGAGGAAGGTGAATTATGGAACATACAATACAGCTGCCAAAGACTTCCAAGAGGGCGGCTCTTGCCAAGAATTTTCGGCAGAACTGGCAATTATATGCCATGGTTCTGCTTCCGGTAGCCTGGTACATCATTTTTATGTATGTACCCATGTACGGACTTCAGATCGCATTTCGTGACTATATGCCTTCCAAAGGCTTTTTGGGCAGTGAGTGGGTTGGTCTGAAGCATTTCGATCGATTTTTCAATTCCTATTACTGCGGGCGTGTCATTCGGAACACCCTGAGCATCAATTTCTATTCTCTGCTCATCGGGTTCCCCATCCCCATTATTTTCGCCCTCATGCTCAATGAGCTGAGAAGCGTCCGCTATAAGAAGATCGTGCAGAACGTGACGTATCTGCCCCACTTCCTGTCGGCAGTGGTTATCGTGAGCATTTTGCAGCTTCTGCTCTCTCCCACCAACGGCGTGATTAATATGGTCTTGGCGCGGCTGGGGTTTGAGACAGTGGACTTCTTGGCCAAGCCGGAATATTTCCAGCACATCTATGTGTGGTCCGGCATTTGGGAGAGCATGGGATGGGATGCCATCATGTACATCGCAGCCCTTTCCGGCGTGGATCCGGGTCTTTATGAAGCAGCCACCATCGATGGAGCGTCCCGGTGGCAAAAGATCCGCCACGTGTCTATTCCCTGCATCATGGGAACCATCATCATCATGCTGCTGCTCCGGTGCGGTTCCATCATGAACATCGGCTACGAAAAGATCCTGCTGATGCAGAATAGCCTGAACATGGACAGCAGCGATGTAATCTCCACTTATGTGTACCGCAGCGGTATTTTGGGAGCGGAGTACTCATTCGGTTCGGCCATCGGGCTGTTCAACTCCCTGTGCAACTTTGTTTTGCTGGTGTGCGCCAACTGGGCCGCCAAGCATTTTGGAAAAACCAGTCTGTTCTGAGGGAAGGGGGAGTTGTAGGATGAAACAGATCGCGACGAAAAAAATCAAAGATTCTTTTGGGGATCGTGTATTCATGGGGTGCGTATTGGCCCTGACCTTTTTGATTCTGTGCGCCACCCTCTACCCGTTGATCTATGTGGTAAGTGCGTCTTTCAGTTCCAGTGAGGCCGTCATGAACGGCGAAGTGTATTTCCTGCCGGTGGGGCTTTCCCTGGACGGATACATGGAAGTTTTTCAAAATGAAGACATTGTAGTGGGGTTTAAAAATACGGTGATCTACACGGTGGTGGGCACCGCCATCAATATGATTCTGACCACGCTGCTGGCGTATCCTCTGTCCAGAAAGCAGTTCCGGGGCAGAAAGATCCTTATGTTTTTGATTGTCTTTACCATGTACTTCAACGGCGGTTTGATTCCCACCTTCCTGGTGGTAGACAAACTCCACATGGTGGACTCTATTTGGGGCTTGGTGATGCCCACGGCTATTTCTACCTTTAACCTGATCATCATGCGGACCTATTTTGAAAACTCCATCCCGGAGGAACTGGCGGAGGCGGCTTCCTTGGACGGATGCGACCATTTTCGGTTCATGTTCCACGTGCTGCTGCCTTTGTCCACGCCTATCCTTGCCGTGTTGGTGCTCTACTACGCGGTGGGCCATTGGAACCAGTATTTCAACGCCTTGATCTACCTGCGTTCCAGTGAGAAGATCTCCCTCCAGCTGGCCCTGCGGAACATTCTCATGGCAAATCAGGTCTCCAGCGGGAGCACAGGAGGTTTCACCGAAATGGCTCAGATCAGTTTGACTGTCAAGTACGCTGTAATCGTAGTGTCCAGCTTGCCGGTAGTGATCCTGTATCCGTTTATTCAAAAATATTTTGTCAAAGGCGTCATGGTGGGCGCTATCAAAGGCTAAAAGCCGAAAAAGGGGAGAGTGTTTCTTATGCTGCTGAAAGAATTGTGTGAAAAAATGTCTCCTGCGTGGAGAGTGGAAGAGATTGCCTGGGCTCAGCTGCCCTACAAGCGTCCCCGCATCGCCGGTTGCAATGCCCGTCTGGGCGTCCACGGCTGGGGTGGCGAGGTGCCTATCGCACGGATCAAGATCGCGGGGACCTACGGTTTCGGCTGGTGCACCCTGACTCACGATCAGGCCCAGTGGATGGTAGGGGTCCCGGTACGGGCTATGTTCGATGAGGAGGGTATGCTTCGTCCTGAGTATTACGGGATCGACTTTGCCATCCTGGACTGGCTGGGAAACCAGTTCCATCAGCCGGTGTACAAACTGTTGGCCAGAGACGGGATTCCCCAGACAGGGTTTACGGTCCCGGTCTACGATACCACCATCTATTTCGATGAGCTGGATATCCAGGACGACAAGAAAGCGGTGGAGTTCCTCTGCAATGAAGTTAAGGAAGGCCTGGACCGGGGACATAAGAACTTTAAGGTGAAAGTGGGCCGTCCCGGTATGTGGATGGGGATCGAAAGCGGCCTGAAACGGGATGTGGATGCCATTCTCGCCATTCGGGAGACTATGGGCAAGGAAGGCAAGCTGATGGCAGACGCCAACAATGGCTATAACCTGAACTTGACCAAAGAATTCCTGTCCCGGACCGCCAGTGCAAACCTGTACTGGATGGAAGAGGCGTTCCATGAGGACGACCAGCTTTACGGGCGGCTGCGCCAGTGGATGAAGGGGCAGGGCATCGAGACCAAGATCGCCGACGGTGAGGGGTATGCTTCGGAGGCTATTGAGGAGTGGGCCCAAAAAGGCTTAATTGACGTGCTGCAATATGATCTGCGGGGTTACGGGTTCTTCCGCTGGATGAAGCTGGCTGCCGAACTGGAGCCCTTTGGAGTTTTGGCAGCGCCCCACAATTACGGCGGTTTTTACGGGAATTTCGCCCAGCTGCATTTTGCCGCTTCCGCCAGCAATTTTGCCATTGCGGAGTGGGACGTGGCAGATGCTCAGGGCATCGATACGACTCTTTACCAGGTGCGGGAAGGTACTATCCAGGTCCCCGACGAGGACGGTTTCGGCCTGAAACTGGATCAAGAACTGTTCGACGCTAAAGTGGCAGAAGGCGGTTGGAAAGCGAAAATGTGATGGGTGATGGGACTCGCAGAGTTGCTTGATCCTGAGAGATGAATGTGTAGGCGGCTGCCGGTCC
>UMIN01035157.1_pt1 | contig 15228 bp, 10 predicted proteins | sample 1965811 | NCBI WGS metagenome assembly UMIN01 (sample SAMEA4836123, study PRJEB28245) | human gut metagenome | biome: gut microbiome; material: fecal sample | place: Denmark | collected 2008
CGCCGACCCGGCCGATCCGACGAAACCCGCGCAGGCCCGCCGCTATCCGCAGGCGATGACGGCCAACGCCGACGTGCATCTGACGCTGCTGGAACTCGGCTACGATACGGACGGCTGCTACTACGGCGGCATCGCACACAACGTGGAATGGGACCGCGAATCGTACGAATACCTGGCCGCCGTCAGCTGGACCGAAGGCCACGAGCCGCTGCTACTTGTGCAGGACCGGCTTCAGCAGCACGACCAGGTGCTCGCCGTCCACGTGGGCGAGCCTATCGTGACCATGAGCGCGCCGGAAAACGGCTTCACCGACGAGGACGGCAGCGAAGTGGAGACCTTCTCCATCGCCATCCCCGAATACGCGCCCGGCGAAGAACCCGGCACCACGCGCGTGCTTGAGGAACATAGCAACGACTGCTGGCTCGACCTGATCGCCGGCACCCCCGCATACACGCCTGACGGCCGTCTCGTGTGCGCGATGAACGACATGGACGCCGACACCAACCGCCTGACCGTGGACGGCACGCCATTCACACCCAAGGGCCTGCAGGTGCGCGAAGTGCTCGACGTGACCGACGACGACGTGCTGTGCGTGGTGCAGCGCACGCCGGAACTGCTGCCGGCCGCCGATCTGCCGTTCCTGTGGCAGTCCAACGCGGACGATCACGACGCCCGCAGCTTCGACGTGGTCTCGATCCGTTACGACGGCGATTGGGAGCCGCTCACCTACGTTCCCGGACAGTGGACGATGTCCCGTTCCGGCGACGGTTGCGTGGTGACCGGGCACGGCATGGACGACGCGCGGTCGCAGATGCAGCATTGCATGAACGTGCGTGCCGACGGCGCTGCCGCTGATGCCGCCGATGCCGACGGAAATGCCGACGACGCGGAAGTGATGTCGATGGTGGTCGCGCCGATCGAAAACCACGCCGAAACCCCCGGTTTCATGCCGAACGTGCGATTCGTCCGCCTCGGCGAACGCGCCCTGTACGCGGCGGTCATCCTGCCGTCGGCCGACAGCGCATACGCGCATGCCGACCAGTTGCCGGTCCTCATGAAGCCTTACGGCGGCCCCGGTTTCCAGCAGGTCGTGGAAAGCCAGTCGTTCTATTGGGACGCGCAGTGGTGGGCCGACCAAGGCTACATCGTGGTCACCGCCGACGGTCGCGGCACCACCGGCCGCGGACCGAAGTGGGATCGCGCGATCTACGAAAACATGAAAGCCGTGACGCTTGAGGACCAAGTCGACGCCGTGCATGCGCTGCCGGACGCGATCGCCTCGCTCGCCGCCGAAACCGGTGTCTCCATGCCGAAACCCGACCTGGACAAGGTGGCGATGATCGGCTGGTCGTACGGCGGCTTCCTATCCGCGCTCGCCGTGCTGGACGCGCCCGACGCATTCGCCGCGGCTTGCGCCGGCGCCCCGCCGACCGACTGGACGCTGTACGACACGCATTACACCGAGCGCTACCTGGGACTCGACCCGGCCACGTACGAGCGCAACAGCATCATCGCGGACGCGCCGAAGCTCAGCCGTCCGCTCATGCTCATCCATGGTTTCGCCGACGACAACGTGACGATCGCCAACAGTCTGCGCTTGAGCCAGGCGTTGATGGCCGCGGGACGCAAGCACACGTTCCTGCCGCTCAACGGCATCACGCACATGACCAACGACGAGACGGTGGCGCGCAACCTGTTGCTGCTGCAGCGCGACTTCCTCGCCGACGCGCTGGTCTGACGGTGTTCCGGCGGAACTGACGTTCCGATACAACCGAAGAAAAAAAGAACGCGTCCCCCTGCGATTCGACGGACTGCCAAGTATCCGTCGGGTCACAGGGAGACGCGTAACCCTTCTCAATAGGGAAGATAGGATGGCGTGAACACCCCTGCAAGTAAGGGTGTACCACATCTGTGTAGCACCTTTTGTAGTACCCTTTCGTTTCTCGCGACCGTCGGAGCCAGTCACGATTCGGGGTGTCCGGCAAGGGGTGGCAGGGTTTCGGGCACCGGAATCGGCAGATAGGCGAACAGCGTCCATTCGCCGTCGCGCAGCGTTGTCTCGAGTTTGCCGCCATGCGATTCGAGCTGTTTGCTGAAATACGCGAGGCCGTGGCCTCCCGGCTGCGTGCGATCCGTTTCGGTGGTCCTCGTCTGGTTGATCTGCGTGATTTCGACGGCGTTCGGCTTGAGCATCACCGACAGGTCGGCTTTGCTGCCGGACTGGGCGTGACGCGCGATATTGGCGTAGGTCTCGCGAAGCAGATCATTGGCGATTCCGGCCAGGCTCGGGGAGGCGCTTGGCGCACCGCCCGCCACATGGAGGATCGAGGTGATGTCGAAGCCGAGCGCGCGTAGACGCCGGTCGCCGTCGGCCATCGTGGCTTTGAGCAGGTCGGAGAAGGCCTTGCCGTCCGCATCCTCCTCAAGGACGGTGACGTCCATATCCAGTTCGTCGATGACGCGATGCACGTTGGTCAGGGCGGACAGGATGTAATCGTTGACCTGCGTCCATTTGTCGAGCTCATCGCGTCTTTCGTCCGCGTTCTTGCCGTCGTCACCATCCGTCGAGGCGCTGCCATCGCCATCGTCTCCGCCGGACAATGCATCGATGCGACGTTGCGCGACGAAAGCCGCGGCGGACAGATCTCCCGTCACGGCGTCGTATATGGCTTCCGCGATGTGGTTGCGGCTTTCCATCTCCCGTAATCGCGTCTTCGCCTGCTCCGCCTCCGCGCGGCTGGCGGTCATGGTCGCGTTCCATCGCAAACCGCATCCGAGCATCAGTACCAGGCTGACCATGGCGATGATGGCCACGGGATTGCTGTTGCTCGTGTCAAGGACCAGTTGACGGAACAGCTGGTCGCCTATGGAATAAGCGAGCAGCAGCAGCGCCACGAGATTGTTGGTTTCGTAGGCGAGCATGCCGAACGTGTAGAGGATTCCCGGCAGCGAATTGACGTCGGCTCCGGGTATGAGCCAAGGTCCCGACTGGCTCATGATCAGAAACAGCAGCGACATCGATTTCGGAAAGAACGGTGACAGCAGCAGCACCGCGATTTCGATGATGGTCCAGACGATCGCCGCGGGATTGTCGGTCGGGGCGAGCAGCAGGCAGAACAGGATCCACCATACGGTGATGACCACGATGGTTATGCGGATCGGATGCCAGAGTTTCGGATGGTCGGCACGCATATGGTTGTGCCAGGAGCGGAAGGCGCTTACGGGTCTGGGTTTTGTGGGTTCAGCGTGCATGCGATCTCACCCACAATGCCACTGCCTGGCGTGCCGTCTTGCAGTTCAGCTTCTTGAGAATGCCCTGCATATGCTTGCGCACGGTGCTTTCGGAGATGTCCAGTTGTTCGGCGATCTCCCTGTCCAGCATGCCGTCGGCGCACAGGGAGATGATTTGCTCCTCGCGCACGGTGAGCCGCGGTGAGGTCTCCTCCTCGCGTCTGATGCGCACGTTGGCCAGGGCGGGAGGTTCGAATCCCTCCATAACGTTGCCTCCACAGAGCCGCTCGATGGCCTTCGCCAGCTGATCGGAATCCTCCTTGCCGATCAGTCCCTGCGCTCCGGCTTCCATCAGCCTGCTACGGTAGCTGTTGATGGAGAAGCTGGTGATGCCCAGAATCGGCAGATGCCTGTCCATGAGACGGATCCGATGGCAGATGGCCGGCCCCTGCAAGCCCTCCATGGACATGTCCAATACAAGCAGGTTGAGATTGTCGTCGTTCCTCTGGCAACGTTCGATCGCTTCGTCGCCGGAAGTGACCGTCCACACCACATAGGCCGTGGGGACCTTCGCTTCGATGAGAAGGCTCAGCGATTCCAACGCGCGCGGATCGTTGTCGACCAGCGCTACACGGTGGATTTTTGGTATGGGAGCTGCGGATTTCGTGGGATTCATCGCATGGCTCACTTTCCACACAGCCAGTAAAGCGGCGGCGGGCAGTCGATGATGGCGGATGCGGTTCCTCTCGCCGCGTCGGCGAAGATGGCAGCCTTCCCGTTGGAAGGGGTCATCGTTCCGGCTGGCTGCATGGTGCAGAACATGACGAATGCCACACACAATGACATGATTTTCATACCGACATTGTACGGGGGAGCGCGTCCACGAGTGAGGAGGCGCGTTCGATCCGTGGAGCCGAAGCGTGGGGCTCTGAAGGCTGTTCATGTGGGATTCGTATGATGAAAGCATGACTCTTAGGCTGCTCGACGAGACGAATTACGACGCCGAAATGGAAAGCAAGGTGCTGCCCGCGCTGGACGCCTGCATGACGGAAGGATGGATGGATCCAGCCACCGTTGACTGGAACGGCGACGCGCTGCCCAAACTGGACGAACCCGGCCGGTTGCACTATTGCTGTTACGACGCGGCCAAATTCGATGCGCTGCGTGAGGACGGCGCTTCGGGCGTGTTCCGCGGTGTGATCGTCATTTCGCACGGATTCACCGAATTCGCGCGAAAATACAGCGAGATGGCATGGTATTTCCTGCTGGCCGGCTATTCCGTATGCATCCTCGAGCATCGCGGGCACGGTCATTCCGTGCATGACGTGGACAATCCCAGCCTAGTGTGGATCGACGATTGGCGCCGGTACGTGGCCGATTTCGCAGCCTTCGCCGACACTGTGGGCCGCGAATACGCGTGCGGCGAGCCACTGAACCTGTACTGCCATTCGATGGGCGGCGGCATCGGCGCGGCCGTGCTGGAACGCTATCCGGCCCTGTTCGACAAGGCTGTGCTGTCCGCGCCCATGATCGCCCCCGTCGTCGGCATGCCGACATGGATCGCACGCATCGCTACAGGCGCGTTGTGCGGCTTGGGATTCGGCAAAGCGCGCGTATTCGGTCACACCGATTTTTCCCCCGAACTCGATCTCGACGAGCATAAGGGCGCGTCCGAGGCGCGCGTTCGCTGGTTCCACAAGCAGCGCGTCGACGACGTGGCATGCCAGACCAACGCGGCCACCTTCGAATGGGCGCATCAGGCGATGGCATTGTCTCGAGCCGTACTCAAACCGGACATGTGCGGTGCGATCGAAACTCCGACGCTGCTGTTCCAAGCGGGCCGTGACGTCTGGGTCCTGAACGGTCCGCAGGACGATTTCGTGGAACGCGTGCGCGAAGGCGGCGGATCAATCGAAAAAATACGGTACGGCAAGTCGTTGCACGAGATCTTCTCCATGCCGAACACGGTGGTCGGACCGTATGTGAACAAGATTCTCGACTTCCTCAGCGCGCCCGCGGACAGTCTGTGAGCGGCTGCCACTGCAGGCGTGTACGGTGTGCGATGAACGGAGGGACGTACAAGGAAGGAACCGTGTCGTGACAGGGAAAACGTTCGAGCGCACGCCGAAGGACCTGATTATCGGCATCGCAATGACCCTGTGCGGCGGCGTGCTGTGGGGCGTCAACGCCACCGTCTCCAAAATCCTCATGGGCACGTATCATGCCTCGCCGCTGTGGATCGCATGCGTGCGCGAACTGGCAGCCGGCGTGCTTTTCCTCACCTGCTCGGCCATCATGACGCCGAAACTGCTTACCGGCGCGCTACGCGATCGCAAATCATATCCGCGGCTGCTGGCCACCGCCATCATATGCGTGCTGCTGGTGCAGGTCGCCTACCTCGAATCGATCAACTGGACCAACTCTGGCACCGCGACCGTGCTGCAAAGCCTGAACCTGCTGTTCGTCTTGGGGGTCGTATGCCTGCGCGGGCGGCGACTGCCCGGCGTACGGGAAGGCATCGGCGTGGCGCTCGCCTTCGCGGGAACCGTGCTGATTGCGACCGGCGGCGACTTCACCACGCTGAAACTGCCGTTGGTCGGCCTGATTTGGGGCGCTATCAACGCGGCGTCCACGGCGGCCATGGTGTTTCTTCCGGTCAAGCTCATCGAACGTTGGGGCAACTTCACCGTCAACGGCATCGCATTTCTGATTTCCGGGCTTGTGCTGCTGCCGTTCGTGCGGCCGTGGGCTACGGCGCCGCAGTTGGATTGGCTGGGTGTGGGGCTGATGGCGTTCACCGTGATCGGCGGCACATTCGGCGCGTTCTGGCTGTACATGGCCGGCGTGGTGCGCGTCGGTTCGATGCGTGCCACCATGCTCGGCACCAGCGAACCGGTGATGGCCACGATTTCCGCGGTGGCATGGACGGACGCGGTGTTCGAACCGACCGATTTGGTTGGATTCGTGATGATTCTCATCATGGTGTTTTTGGTGCGTTAAGTGCCGTGACGGGCGTTGCTTTTCGGGCGGCGGCGTGCGGACAAACAAAAAAGCCGGACATCCACTTACGGGCGTCCGGCTTCGCTTTGCTTAGCGATTACCGTGACTTACGACGTGCGAATATGACGTACGGCAGCTGGAAAATCAGCCTTCAATCGCAATCTGATGCTTGGTCTCAACCTGCTGCTGCGCTTCGGGCTTCGGCATTTCCAGGCACAGGGTGCCGTCCTTGTAGCTGGCGTGAATGTCGGAATCCTTCACGTCCTCGCCAACGTAGAAGCTACGAGAGCAAGAGCCGGCGTAGCGTTCGCGACGCAGCCAGCGGCCGTTGTCGTCCTTGTCCTCGTGCGAGCTGTTGCGATGCGCGGAAACGGTCAGATAGCCGTTCTGCAGGTCCAGCGAAATGTCGTCCTTCTTGAAGCCAGGCATGTCGATGTCGACCATGTAGCCCTTGTCGGTCTCACGCACATCGGTGCTCATCATGCCTGCGGACATGTTCGGATCGCATGCGGCTGCGCGGTCCATGTTGCGCCAACCCTCGAAGAACGGATCGTCGAACAGATCGGAGAACATCGTGTCATTCATCAAAGCCGGAAACATTGCCATAATCGGTACTCCTTAAGCAAATGCGCGTTCTGTGCGCGGAGTAATGCGGCTTGGCAGCCGGCCGTGCGATTATCGCTGCGGCGTCACCATCCAGCGAGATCGGCGACCGGGTTCGTTGCCGCATCCGGAACCCTCCCGGGCTCCTGACCTTGACCTTTCACTTCACCCAACTCTTCCGTGTCCTGCTCATTCCGCGGTTATGCTCACAGTGAAATACCGGGAAATGCTTGCGATTGTGTGCGCGGAAAAGTCGTACGGCGAATTTCGTTTTTCTTCAGAATCGGACGCATGGGATTGGTCTGCAATGCGTTACGTATCTGTTTTTCCAACCGGTCACGTGAAGTGTGGTTTTGGGTGGCTATGTGTTCGATTCTGCCGAATTGGTTATTCGGATTGTGTTTTCTGGAGAATCGGACATTTGTGGTGCTGGTTTTGGGTTTGGATGTCCGTTTGTCTGTTTCTGCTGAGATAGCTGGGCTTTCGGCGCATTTTTAGTACTTTTTTGTCACATTTCATACGTTTTGGATAAAGCAAAAGGGCTGGAATCGTTGGATTCCAGCCCTTTTCGGCCCGTGCGAGCGGGGGGAGTTGAACCCCCACGAGCATACACTCACTGCCACCTGAAGACAGCGCGTCTACCATTCCGCCACGCTCGCAGACAATCGACAAATTTACACCTTTACTATCTGTGGCACAAATCGGCGTGTCGCACCGCCGTATTCGCAAAGCGAATGCACAAAGCGGTGCGACGCGAGGAGGGAGGAGGCCCTGTGGACCTCCAGACGATGGAGCCATCCTTTGTTCAAAAAGCCGCGTTTGCGTAGCAAATGCTCAAGCCCCGCGACTTCCATCCAGCTCCTCTGGCTCAGCCCTTCGAACCGTTCTCGTAGAACTTGGCGAGTGTCTCGTCGCGGAATTCGTTGAAATAGCCGCCGTCGATCGATGCTCGGATATCGTCGAGCAGCTTCACGAAGAAGTGCTCGTTGTGGATCGTCGCCAGCGTGAAACCGTTGAATTCGCGGGCGCGCAGCGCGTGGTCCACGTATGCGCGCGAATAGTGCGTGCAGGTGTAGCAGTCGCAGTCCTCCTCAAGTGGGCCGAAATCGTGCTTGAACTGCGCGCGCTTGATGTTGTAGCGGCCGTGGCGCGTGAAAATCGCACCATTGCGGCCGCAACGCGCGGGGGCCACGCAGTCGAAGGTGTCGCCGCCGTTCTCCACGCAGGCGAAGATGTCGTCCACCGCGGCGATGCCGAGCACGTGGCGCGGTCGGCTTTCCGGCATCGCGTCGCAGATCCAGGCGCACGTGTCGCCGATGATGCGCTTCTCGATCGCGCCGCCGATGCCGACGCCGTCGAAATCGAGCGAAGCGATCTGTTCGGCGGCATGCCTGCGCAGATCCTCGTAATTCGCGCCCTGCACTACGCCGTAGAGCGCCTGGTACGGCTTGCCGAGACGTTCCTCGGTAAGCCGCTTGTGCTCGGCCACGCAACGTTGCGCCCAGCGGTAGGTGCGTTCCACGGAACGTTCCTGGTAGCCGCGGGTGTTCATCAGCGTGGTCAGCTCGTCGAAAGCGAACATGATGTCGGCGCCGATCTTGTGCTGGATGCCCATGGAGATTTCGGCGGAGAACCGGTGCAGCGAGCCGTTGAGCGGCGACTTGAACGTCACACCGTCCTCGTCCACGAACGCGAGCCGCTCCTTGCCTTCCGCGATCACGTCGTCCGATTTCATGCCGGTGACGTCCATGGCGAGCGTCTTCTTGAAGCCCGCGCCGAGTGACAGCACCTGGAATCCGCCGGAATCGGTGAACGTCGGACCGTTCCAGTTCATGAATCTGGCAAGCCCGCCGGCTTCGTCGAGCACCTGTTCTCCGGGTCGTTCATACAGGTGGAACGCGTTGGACAGCAGGCATTGCGCGCCAAGATCCTTCATGGTTTCGGGCAGCACGGCCTTCATCGCGGCCTGCGTGGCCACCGGCACGAACGCCGGGGTGTGGATGTCGCCGTGGGGGGTGTGGATGATGCCGGTGCGGCCGTAGCGCGCGCCGCCGCGCCCCTTGCCATCGGCCGCATCTGGCAGGCGGGTTTTCTGCTCGAAGTAGAACGCGTCGCGGCGGCCGGGCTTGCCGGGTTCCGCGCCGCGGGGATGCTCAATAAGGTTTTCGATCGATGCCGCGCTGGTCGTGTTGCCTGCTGCGTCGTGCGTTGCGCCGGCTGCCGCGTTGGCCGCTGAGGTCTCGTGCGCCGCCGCGCCGGTCTGTGGTTCGTTCAAGCTTGTCATGCTCTCAACTGTATGCGATAGCGCCGATTGCCGCGGTGGCGCCATCGGCGGTCGACGGTGGCATCGTATGGAGCAAACTGCCAAGCGATTCGATTGCTACTTTCAACAAACATTCAGGAAACTTCCAGAGCAGGTATCTTTACTCTTAGATAGCAGTTCGAGCGGCACGATTGCTGACCATGTTGAATGCCGCGAGACGAATAAGGAGCAACAATGGCTGAAGATAATAGCGATCAGAACATCGCCCAGCCGCAGGATGGCACGCAGCAGACCGCGCCGCAGACGCCGAGCGAGAACGTCGCCGACGAAGCACAGACTTCCGTTACCGAACCGATTGCAGTGCCGAACGCGGGCGAGCAGCCCACCACCGCCCTTCCTACCGTGGACGCGGCGGATGGCACGGCAGGCAATACCGCTGACGATACGCCGGATTATGCTTCCGCTGCCGGTGAACGCACGGTGATCAACAACGCGACGCAGGATGCGCCGACCGAACAGTACCGTCCGGCGCCCGAATACGGCGTGTACGGTCCGGTGCCGACGCCGCCGGCTGGCGATGCCAGCGGCCAGACCGTCCAGCAACCGCAGTACGGCGCGCAGCAGCAGGGCCAGCCGCAGGACAACCGTCCGTCGTTCTTCGGCGCTTTCGGCAACCCGTATACGACCGGCAATCAGCGGAACAATGGCAATCCGTTTGGCGGCTCGTCCGCGCAGAACGGCGCGCAGCAGAACAATCAGCAGCAGCCGCAGTACGGCGCGAACATGCCCCCTGCGGGACCGGGCAACCGCAATCCGTTCGGCGCTCCGGGGCAGGGCTTCCCGAACCAGCCGAACCAGACGCCGGTCGTCACCAAGCAGAAGTCCGGCATGACCAGCCATGTGGTCACCGCAGTTGTGGCCGCACTGGTGTCCGGCGCGCTGTGCCTCGGCGTCGGCTTCACCGCGATCACCAACGGTTGGGTGCATGTGCCGACCTCCAGCTCGCTGTCCGACGTCAAGTCCAACACGTCCGGTTCCGGTTCCGCCAAGGCGAAGTCCGGTACGGCGGTCGATTGGACCGCGGTGGCCAAGGAAGTGTCCGATTCCGTGGTGGCCATCGACGTGGCGACCAGCGACGGCGAAGCCAAGGGCTCCGGCGTGGTGATCAGCGACAAGGGCTATATCGCCACCAATAACCACGTGATTTCCGGCGCGCAGCAGATTCAGGTGACGCTCGCCAGCGGCGCCGTCTATTCCGCGAAGGTGGTCGGCACCGACACCACCACCGATTTGGCCGTGATCAAGCTCGACAATCCGCCGAGCGATCTGAAAGTCGCGGAATTCGCCGATTCCGACAATCTCGCCGTCGGCGAGGCCGTCATGGCGATCGGCAATCCGCTCGGCTACGACGACACCGCCACCACCGGCATCGTGTCCGCGCTCAACCGCCCGGTGACCGTGACCGATGACGACAACAACGCCATCGTCACCAACGCCGTGCAGATCGACGCGGCCATCAACCCGGGCAACTCCGGCGGCCCGACCTTTAATGCGGCCGGCCAGGTGATCGGCATCAACTCGTCCATCGCCTCCACCGCAAGCTCGTCCGGCACGGCAGGTTCCATCGGCATCGGCTTCGCCATTCCGTCGAACCTCGTCAAGCGCGTGACCAACGAGATCATCGACAACGGTTCCGTGAAGCATGTGGTGCTTGGCATCACCATCAAGAGCTCCTCGGTGGAAGCGGACGGTGTGACCCGCGGCTGCGCCCAGGTGCAGGCCGTGACCGACGGTGGCCCGGCGTCCAAGGCCGGCGTGAAGGCCGGCGACTCCATCGTGGCGTTCAACGGAAAGGCAGTGAACAACAACTACTCGCTGCTCGGTTACGTGCGCGCCTCCGCCATGGGAGACAAGGTGAAGCTGACCGTTGTGCGCGGCGGCAACACCATGGATCTCGAAGTGACGCTCGACCAGGAAGAGACCAAGACGAACTCCTCCAACAAGCAGGAACAGCGTCAGCAGAACAACGGCAACGACGATAACGGCAACGGCGATAACGGCAACGGCCAGAATGGCGGCAGCCAGAACGGCCAGAATGGCGGTAACGGCAACAACGGCGACGGCGGTGGCCTGTTCGATCCGTTCGGTCTGTGGTAAAGCCGGATGCGCGGCATCGTACGGCAACGTACGGTGTGCGGCGTTCATGCCGACAGCGATACGGGTGGCTGCCACCCGATAGGCTGACGGCGAAGCCGCAACCGCAATCCGCGTAATCGCGGAAAACGCTGAACAAGCCGAAAAACGGCGGAAAACAAGGGCTGTGCGAGCAATCGCACGGCCCTTTTCGTATGCGCGGAACGCGCGCGACGAACGGAAGCACACGCAAACGGCCGCGGCAATCGCAATGCTCTGTTATGCTGGAAATATCTTTTTACGCCGTGTATCGATGGTTCGCGCAGGCGGGGCGCCGATGGGTTAACAAGGCGTCCGATACGAGCGTAAGGAGATTCTCATGCGTAGAATCATTTCCATTTGCAAAGAAGTTCCGCTGCTGCCGATCGCCATCATTGCCGCGATTCCGTTGGCATTGCTGGGTTCGTGGCGTCCGTGGGAGGCTGCGGGCGTCTCGCTGACTTTCGGACCGTTCAATCCGGGTGTCGGGCAGTGGATCGTGATCGCGCTGGTCGTGTACACGATTGTGGTGACTGTGATCGGCATGATTGACGATTTGCGGCACGGTCACGTCGGTGTGGATTTGCTTGCGGTTATTGCGATCGCGTCGACGGTGGCGGTGCAGGAATACTGGGCTGCGTGGGCCGTGGTGCTGATGATTTCCTCCGGCGAGGCGATTGAGGAATTCGCACAGTCGAAGGCGGAAGGCAACCTGACGGCGCTGGTTGATGCGGCGCCGCGGACCGCGCACGTGGTGACGTTGCCGGGCGTGGGTGCACGTGCGGCGGCTGCCGGGGCCGACGGTACTGCCGGTGATGCTGAGGGCGACATGACGGCGGACGGCTTTCGCAAGGTCGCCAGTGTGGATGTGCCTAACGCTGCGGAAACGAATAAGTCCACCACCCAAACCAAGCCTTACGACGCGGCCGGCGAGCATTTCGAAACCGTTCCGGTCGACCAGGTCAAGCTTGGCGACGTGATCCTCGTGCTGCCGGGCGAAACGGTGCCGGTCGACGGCGAACTGCTGTCGGGCGTCGCCACGTTGGATCTGAGCAATATCAACGGCGAGCCGGTGCCGCGCGAAGTGTATGCGGGCGCGCGCGTGCTGTCGGGGGCGGTCAACGGATCGACCGCGCTGACGATGCGTGCCACGCAATTGGCGCAGGATTCGCAGTATCAGAAGATCCTCGAACTGGTGTCGTCGGCGCAGGAATCGCGCCCGACCGTCGTCAAAACCGCCGATGTGCTGGCGGTGCCGTTCACCATTCTTTCGCTGGCGATCGCCGGCATCGCGTGGGCCGTCGCAGGCACGCCATTGCGATTCGCGCAGGTGCTGGTTTTGGCCACGCCCTGCCCGCTGCTGATCGCCGCGCCCGTCGCGTACGTGGCCGGCACCGGTCGCCTTGCCAAGGCGGGCATTCTTATCAAAGCGCAGGATGTGCTGGAAAACTTGGGCCGCGTATCGCATATCTTCTTCGACAAAACCGGCACGCTTACCGTCAAGCAGCCGCAGGTCGTGCGCGTCGAGAAGCCGTTCGAAAACAGCTCGTCGTACGACGAGAACCACATTCTGATGATGGCCGGCGTGGTGGAAGGCTACTCGGTGCACATTCTGTCGAAGGGCATCGCGGCGGCCGGGCAGAAGGCCATGCAGAAACTGTACGCGCGCTATGAGAACGGGCAGCGGCTGTGCGCCGAACGCGATTTGCCGGGGCATGGACGCGATTACCCCGTGGTGAAGAACATCGAGGAACAGTCGGGCAAGGGTGTGTCCGGCGAGGTGAACGGGCATGCCGTGCGCGTGGGTCGTTTCGCGTACGTGACGGCCGACGAGGCCGGCTTCACGCATGTGCTGGGCGCAGGGGTGGCGGCCGGTACTGCGGCTGGTGCTGTGGCTGATAGCGCGGTTGGCGATTCGGCGGCCGGTACCGCTGCCGGCGCTTCCAAGAAGCCGGAGGTGAATTCGCTGTTCGCACCTCTCGAACCGGACGAAATGGCCGCATACGTGGCGATCGACGGCAAGCTCGCCGCGCGCATCGTGCTGCGTGACGTGCCGCGCGAAAACGCCAAGGCGTCCCTCGAAAAACTGCACCGGCTCGGCGTGAAGAAACTGTCCATGCTCACCGGCGACAAGGAGGCTTCCGCACGCATCATCGCGGGCGAGGTCGGCATCGACGACGTGCAATCCGAACTCTTCCCCGAAGGCAAGGTCGCGGCCGTCAAGAACGCCACGGAAGACGCGCACCAAAACCAGCCGGCGTGGGACAAGGTCGTACAGCGCGTGGTCGGCGAATCCATGACCCGACAGGTGACGATGATGGTCGGCGACGGCGTGAACGATGCCCCTGTACTGGCGGTTGCGGACATCGGTATGGCCATGACCGACGGCACGTCCACCGCCGCGTCCGAATCGGCGCAGGTGGTCATTATGAACGACGACATCGCCTCCGTGCCGCGCGCCATCGCCATCGCCCGCCGCACGAAGAAAGTGATGCTGCAGGCGCTGCTGGTCGGCCTTGGATTGGCGATTATCGGCATGGTCGCGGCCGCGTTCAACCTCATTCCGGTGGTCGTCGGCGCGTTCATGCAGGAGGCGATCGACGTGGTCAGCATCCTGTGGGCGCTCACCGCCCTGCTCGACCGCGAGTAGCGCCGGTTGCGGCGACGAGCCGTGCGGAGGCTGAACCGCGTTGCGCCGTGCTACATCGAGCTGGGCGAGATTTCGCCAGCGATGTTCCGGCGCATCCACGTGCCGAAATCGGCCGCGTCCACGCCCTGCGACAGCAGGAACATGATCTTCGCGTATGCGGCTTCCAGCGTCATGTCGCCCGATCCGATCGCACCGGCGCGGGCGATCGCGTCGCCCGTCTCGTAATGGCCGAGCAGCACTTCCGCCTGCTGGCATTGCGATGCGATGACGACAGGCACGCCGTCATGCAGCACGTCGGCGATCACGTCGGTCAGTCCTGGCTCGTCGCTCGGCACATTGCCAACGCCGTACGCGCGCAACAGCACCGCTTCCGGACGAGGGTCGAGCATCGCGGCCAATCGCGCGGCGGAAATGCCGGGAGCCATGTCGATCACGGCCACATCGTGACGGGAGTAGGGCAGCGGTGACGCCCAACCGCAACTGGAGCCGGCCGAATCGCCCGCATACCAATGCCATGGCGTGCCGGTACGTGCCAGCGGGCCGGTGGACGGCGCCGAAAACCCTTCGAACGCCCAGCTTGACGATTTGCTCACACGGTTGCCGGCGAACAGATGATGGCCGAAGAACAGGCCGACGCCATGAAAACGTCCGCTCATCGCGGCGTTCAGCGCACCCGTGACGTTCGCGGTGGCGTCCGATTCGATTTTGCCGAGCGGATGCTGCGACCCCGTGAAAATCACAGGCTTGCCGAAACCGGTCAGCGCGTAAGACAGCGCGGCGCTCGAATAGCTCATCGTATCGGTGCCGTGCAACACCACGAACGCGTCGGCGTCATCGCGGTGCGCGCGCAGGTCGTCCGCCATCGTCTGCCAATTGTCGGGCGTCGCGTTCGACGAATCGATCAGCGGGTCCAGCTCGGTGAACGAGAACAAGCTCGGGTCCAGATGCGCGTCCTCAATCAGCCGGCGCAGCCAGCCGCGCATATCGGCGCCCGGAACCAGACCGTTCGGTGACTCGACCATACCGATGGTGCCGCCGGTATACGTGATGTGAATGCGCATATGCCCACCCTCTTACGATAAGGATCTTCTTTAGTGAGGGACCGATTGTGATCTTCTGCGATTGTACGTTCTCCTGCGCCGGCACATGGGCCGGGCTGCGCGTTGCGAGGCAAGTAAGGGAATCGCAAGAAAGTGCCGTATGCCCCCTGTTGGAAATGCAGGGAATATATTAGGCTGGAACATATGAGCGAAACCAACGAACTTCGTATTGCTGTAATCGGCGCCGGCCCCGCAGGCGTCTACTCTTC
>UMIN01037298.1_pt1 | contig 15218 bp, 14 predicted proteins | sample 1965811 | NCBI WGS metagenome assembly UMIN01 (sample SAMEA4836123, study PRJEB28245) | human gut metagenome | biome: gut microbiome; material: fecal sample | place: Denmark | collected 2008
GTGGTGTTGCTGGTGCCGAAGATAGCGCCGATGGAAGTGGCGGTGGCGTCAGCGAACAGAGCGCGGTCCATCTTGGACTTGAAGCCGGAGTTGGTTTCCATGGTCTTTTCGTCCTCATCGGAGAAGATGCCGGTACGGCGGCCAGTGCCGATGAAGGTGCCGATGGTATCAAATGTATCGGAAACGCTGAAGGAGAAGATAGTCACAAGCACCAGGGGGAGCTTGGCAGCGTCAGTGAACAGAGAGGGCAGGCCAGCGCTGGTGAAGATAGCGCCGAAGGTGGTGGGCAGAGCGGCACAAGCTTCGGTGAAGCTGACAGTGTCGCTGGTGACAGTGACGCCCATGGGGATGCCCAGGACGGCAGTCACAACGATGCCGATGAGGATAGCGCCCTTCACGTTGCACACCAGCAGAACGATGGTGAGAGCCAGGCCGATGAGGAACAGCCAGAAGGTGGGCTGGTTCAGGGTGGAGAGAGCGGGAACACCAGAACCGAAGTTGATGATGCCCACGTTCAGCAGACCCAGATAGGCCACGAAGATGCCGATACCGCCGCCGATAGCATTCTGGAGGCTGCGGGGGATGGACTTGATGATGAACTTACGCAGCTTGGTCACAGTGATGATGATGTTGATCAGGCCGCAGATGAACACCATAGACAGAGCCTGCTGCCAGGTAAAGCCCAGGCCGAAGCACACGGTGTACACGAAGAATGCGTTCAGGCCCATACCGGGAGCCTGAGCGTAGGGGACGTTAGCCACCAAGCCCATGATCAGGGTACCGATGATGGAAGCGATGATGGTGGCCAGGAAAACGGCGCCCCACTCCATGCCGGACTCACTGAGCAGCGTGGGGTTGACCACGATGATGTAGGCCATGGCGAAGAAGGTCGTCAGGCCGGCGATCACTTCTCTGCCAAGAGTGGTGCCGTTCTCCTTGAACTTAAAGAACTTTTCCATTTACTCACCTTCCTAAATAAATTACCGCTCAAGCGGCTTGTGCCGGAGGGCTGCCCAGCCGCCGTGCCTCTCTGCCGAAATCAAACCGCACTGGCAGAGAAGAACCGCTTTCGGGAGCCATCCGGCTCAGGGTGATGGGCGCAAAAAAGCGCCACTACGCTGATTATAATGTGGGAAATGCGTTCTGTCAATCGATGGGAAAGCTCTTTGTGAAATTATTCGACACGTTTCACTATTTGTGTGGAAAGAACCATCTCTCAGGAACTGCCTTTTTCTTTGGAGCGTGCTTCCTGCTTCCAGGCTTTGATCTGTTCCAGACGCTGGGATACTCGCTGCTCGCTGCCCTGGGTCGTGGGGTGGTAGTATTCCCGTCCCAGAAGAGAATCCGGCAGGCACTGCATGGTGGTGAGTTTTTCTTGGGTATCGTGGGCGTACTGGTAGCCCTCCCCGTAGCGCAAGTCTTTCATCAGCTGTGTGGGTGCGTTGCGAATCACCAGGGGCACCGGTTCCGCCAGCATTTTCTGAGCGTCTTTCTTGGCAGTCTCATAGGCCACATACAGGGAGTTGGACTTGGGTGCCAGCGACAGGTACACCACCATGTGGGTCAGATTCACGGAACATTCCGGCATCCCGATAAAGTGACAGGCCTGATAGGCTGCCACCGCCAGTTCCAGCGCTCGGGAATCCGCCATACCCACGTCCTCGCTGGCAAAGCGGATCAAACGCCGGGCCACGTATAGGGGATCTTCCCCAGCTTCCAGCATCCGGGCAAGCCAGTAGACGGCGGCGTCTGGATCAGAGTTGCGCATGGATTTGTGCAGGGCGGAGATCAGGTTGTAATGTTCCTCTCCGTTTTTGTCGTAAAGCAGGGATTTTTGGTTGACACACTGTTCCAGGATATCCTTGGTCACATAGGTGACTTCCCGTTCCCGGCGGCCGTTGAGGACCACCATTTCCAGGGTGCCCAGGGCGGTGCGGGCGTCTCCGTTGGCAAAGTTGGCGATAGTCTCCAGGGTGCCCTCTTCCAGACGAATGTCCTGGCCCCCAAAGCCTCGAGGGTCCGTCAAGGCGTTCTGGAGGAGCTTTACCAAGTCTTTCGCGGTGAGAGCCTGGAGCACGAATACCTTGCACCGGGAAAGCAAAGCGGAATTTACCTCGAAAGAAGGGTTCTCCGTGGTGGCGCCGATAAGCACGATACTTCCCTTCTCCACAAAGGGCAGGAACGCGTCCTGCTGTGCCTTGTTGAACCGATGGATCTCGTCCACAAACAGGATGGTCCGCTCTCCCATGAGCCGGTTCTGCTCCGCTTCCGCCATCACCCCTTTGATTTCCTTGATCCCGCTGGTGACGGCACTGAAATTGATGAAATTGGATTTGGTTTTTCCGGCGATGATTCGAGCCAAGGTGGTCTTACCCACTCCGGGAGGGCCCCAGAAGATCATGGAGGAGACCCGGTCTTGGTCGATCAGCTGTCGCAGCACCTTGCCTTCTCCCAAAAGCTGCTCCTGCCCCACGAATTCCTCTAAGGTTCGGGGACGCATCCGGGTTGCCAGAGGGGTATCCTGGGGATCCTGCTGAAAGAAAGACTGCTGATTCATTCCGTGATGCTCCTTTCTCTTGCTCTGGTCACCCGGGCAGATGTCCAAGCCAGGGCTTTTTTCCATCGGCCTTCCACGCCTTTTCCGTGACCGCCCTTGTTCCATTCCAAAATGGTGTCCAGCTCCAGAGATTGATAAAACTCATGGGCCTGGCGGGTACAGTCTCCCACCGTGCGCAGCAGGGGAGGACCACCCAGTTCTTCCCGATCCCCCAGGGAAAGGTAGACGCTTTCTTCCTTCCGGGGCGGGTGGGATCGCAGGTAGTCCATCCAGCCGGGGTACCACAGGGACCCGGACAGGGAAGCGGCAGTTTGAAAGAACTGCCCTTGGCTCTGTGCCCACAAAGCAAACAGTCCCCCTAGAGAGTATCCCAAAATGGCCCGTTCCTCCCAACGGTCGCTGAAGGAAAAGCGCTCCACTCCGTAGGACAGGGCCTTTTCTATTACAATGCGGAGATAAGATTCCCCTTCGCCGAGAAAGTGTTCCCCTTTCCGGATCCCTGGGGCTGGCCATGGTGTGAAGTCACGATCTCCCTCCGCAGTTACGAACAGCAGCGCCACGGATGGCAGAGCTTCTCCCAAAATGGGTAGTCGGTCAGCTAAGTTCCATCCGCACAGACAAAGCACCGGGAAAGGTCCTTGCCCCTCGGGTACAAGAGCGGCGCAGGGACGGCCTTCCAGGGAAAAACGTTCCAAATGACCTTTCATCAGACTTCTCCTTTCCCCGTGTTAGGCGCTTTTCTGTTCTTCGCCCTTGGCCAGGCGGTATTCCCTGGGCGAGCGTTTCATTCGGCCTCGAAAGACCTTGGAAAAGTAGGCAGGGTTGGAAAATCCCACTAAGGAAGCCACTTCCGCCACGGTGGCTTTTCCCTCTCGCAGCAGGGGCAGACTCCTGCCAATGCGGTAATCCAGCAGGTAGTCGAACAGGGACTGGCGCATCTGCCGCCGGAAAAACCGGCAGCACTCGCTTTTGCACAGGCCCACTTCTTTTGCCACATCCTCCAAGGTGATCTTTTCCCCGTAGTGTTGGTGGAGATATGCCAGGATCACTCGCAGGCGTTCGATTTTCTCCGGATCGGAGGGAGCGGGGGACTGTTCCTCCCAGTGGCTGAACAGTTCTCCCCAGATCCCCAGCAGGAGACGCTGCACTTCCAGCTCGAAGATTTCGGATCGGTCCTGGGTCAAGCGGTAAATTCGGCTAAGTGTCTCCAGGATCTCTTTTTGCCACTCCTCCTCTGGGGAAAGAGGCATAGAGGGATGTTCGCCGTTGACGATGGTGTCCACGAATTTTCTCCGGATGACGCAGCCTTCGTAGCCTCCCAGCAGCCTGGGATGAAAGGAGACCGACAGATAGTCACAGTCGGAGTCACCCACACGGCTGCCGGCGTGGAGGGCGTTGGCGTTGCAGAAAAGTCCTTCTCCTTCCCGAAGCCGATAGTTGCTGTCGTTGACCCGGTAGTCGATCTCTCCGGAGAGGACCAGGGTCAGTTCTACCTCGTTGTGCCAGTGCCAGGGGAAGGAACCGGTCTCGTAGGAAGAGATCCTTTTTCGGCTGATATTTACCGGAAATTCGTAGGTGCCGTGAGATTTCAGCTCTCGTTTCTCTTTATTAACCCGTAATTCCATAAAAACCTCAATATAAGAAAAGAAGCGGCCAATATCCTTGTTGATTTCCTGCGTTCAAACTCATTATAATAACAGTGAAAGCAGAAAGCAACCTGCTGCGGAAAAATTACATAGGAGGTTATGCGTCATGGCGGTTTTGGTATTGGGCGGAGCCGGCTACATCGGCTCTCACACAGCGTACGAACTCATCGACAACGGCGTGGAGGTAGTCATCGCGGACAACCTGGAAACAGGCCACCGGGAGGCTGTTCATCCCAAGGCGCGGTTCTATCAGGGGGATATCCGGGACCGGGCTTTTCTGGACGATCTGTTCCAAAAGGAAAAGATTGACGGCGTCATCCATTTTGCCGCCAATTCCCTGGTGGGGGAAAGCATGACCGATCCCCTGAAGTACTATGACAACAATCTGTGCGGCACCAAGGTGCTTTTGGAAGCCATGGTGGCTCACGGCATCGGGAAGATCGTGTTCTCCTCCACTGCTGCCACCTACGGCGAGCCGGAGAACATTCCCATCCTGGAGACGGATCCCACTCATCCCACCAACACCTACGGAGAGACCAAACTCTCCATGGAGAGGATGTTCCACTGGGTGGGCCAGGCCCACGGCCTGCGGTATGTGTCTCTGCGGTATTTCAACGCCTGCGGCGCACATAAGAGCGGTGAGATCGGCGAGGCTCACAATCCGGAGACCCACCTGATCCCCCTGATTCTCCAAGTGCCTCTGGGCAAGCGGGAATCCGTGAGCATTTACGGGGACGACTACGATACCCGGGACGGCACCTGCGTGCGTGACTACATTCACGTTACCGACCTGGCACAGGCACACATCCTGGCCATGGAGTATTTGAACAATGGCGGCGAGAGCTCCATTTTCAATCTGGGCAACGGCGTAGGCTTCACAGTCAAAGAAGTGATCGATACTGCCCGGAAGGTGACAGGTCATCCTATTCCCGCAGTGGAATCCCCCCGTCGGGCAGGCGACCCTGCTCAGCTGGTAGCCTCCAGCGACAAGGCAAAAACGGTTCTCCACTGGAAACCCCAGTACGATGATCTGGAGACCATCATCGCCTCCGCTTGGAACTGGCATAAGAACCATCCCAACGGCTATCAGAAGTAAACAGCAGTCAAAAGGCTAAGTTCGCGGAGAGTGAACCGTCGCCAACGAAACAAAAAGAGAACAAGTGCCATTCAGGAGCCCCCGAGCAGTTTGCCCGGGGGTGTTTTTTACGGTTTTCTTACATAGGTTGTATTTTCCCTTTGGCCGTGCTATGATGAACTCAAACCTACCAACAGGGGGAATGACCGTGACCTGGAACGTTGTAAAATGGATCGCTATTGTCTCCATGTTCATCGACCATACTGCCGCGGTTCTGATCACATACAGTCCGCCTTTGATCTTTGATCTGGGGCTATACGATATCATGCGCCTGGTGGGAAGGATGGCTTTTCCCATCTTTGCCTACGGTATCGCTCAGGGGTGCGTGTACACCCACAGCGCCCGGCGGTATTTGGGCAGGCTGTTTCTCTTCGCGGTGATCTCTGAGCTGCCCTACCAGCTGGCTCTGGACCAACCCATTCCGCCCCACTTTGCCGCCTCCAATGTGTTCTTTACCCTGTTCGCCGGGGCGGTCTGCTGTGAGATCGTAAAATTCTGCAGGAGTAAGGGTCGGGGTTGGGTGGCAGTGTTCCCCGTGGCGGCCATCGTTCTGCTGTGCGAAATGGCGGGCACGGATTACGGCGGATTCGGGGTGCTGTTCGTCCTGATGCCCTACCTGTTCTTTGAGAATAAAACCGCTCGGTTGGTCGCCTTGGGTTCGGTGACGGCCTTCTTCTATATTGTGGTGGCTAATTTCTCCGGTTTTTCCTCACCCCTTTGGTGGATGGGGGATCTTTCCCTGTTTTGGTACACGGTTCGGCAGACGGTGTTCGCTCTTCTGGGAGTGGGATTGGTGGCACTCTGCAATGGTCAGCCTGGCAGCCGCAAAGGAAAGTGGTTTTTCTACATCTTCTATCCCGCTCATCTGACGGTGCTGTTCCTTGTGGATTACGCCCTTTACGGGCCTACATTCTTGTCTTGGTCTCAGTTGTTAGGAGGTTGAAGCCATGAAAAAGAAACGATTTTTGATCCCTGTGTGCGTTTTGGTTGGGCTGGCGGTAGTTTGTCTCGGAGTGTACGGACTGATGCAGTATTTCGGTTCTCCTTTGATTCCCGGCAGCTTGGAGCGCCGGTATGCTCGGGAGGTGGCCGCCCACCAGGAAGAACTTTTGTCTTTCTCCCAGAAGTGCTTGGAAAGCGGTGCTCTGCCGGAGGATCAATCTCTGCCTAGCTTTATTCGGGAAGCCCAGGTGGTGGGGCAGAACAGTCTGAATCCGGAGGACGCATTTGTGGAATTCACCTGCCACGGCTGGGGACTGACGCCCTCTTCCAGTTATTACGGGTTCTACTATTCTCCCAATGGCCCCAGAGCCTTTCAGGGGGTGGAGACGGAGCTCACACCTCAGGACGGAGGCTTTTCCTGGCAGGCAGAGGGAGACAATTACGGATTTACCCGTGAGATCGGGGAGGGGTTCTACTATTACGAGGCCCATTTTTAACATTTAAAAATAGCAGTAAAGGAAAAAGAAAAAGCCGGGAAATCCCGGCTTTTTCCATGCGGTCACTTATTTCTGAAAAATGTTTTGCAGTACCGCTGCCACTTCCTGACGGGTGATAGGGCTTTGAGGACGGAAATTTCCGTCTGTATCGCCGTTCATCAGCCCATGGTTCTGAACGAATTCCACCGCCTCCTGAGCCCAGTCGGATACAGTTTTTTTCTCAAGACCGGCGAAGTAGTCCGCGATAGCTTTTTCTGCGATGGCCTTTACTTGAGCTTCTGTCATGGCATCTTCCTCCTTTTCTTGGGGATCTATCAAGCTGGGATAGTCCTTGTAAGCGTAGTTGCCGTCAAAGGCCTTCCCTCCGATGGTCCAGCTGTCTGTGTACTGCCACATGCCGTAGGGCTTTTTGTAGTCGCAGGAGCTGGACCATTGAGCCACCCATTTGTCGTACTTGTCCAGGCGGGAACTGTTTAGCTTCCCGTTGAGCCAGGACAGCATGGAATAGATACCGCAGTAGAGCCCGGCTTCTTCCAGGGCGGAGCAGTAGGTCTCACAGAGGGAGACCAGGTCCGCCCCGGTCTGGGAGCCGTCCTCCACGTCGTACCACACGCCGTACAGGGGCTTTCGTCCCTTCAGCATCCGAAGGGTGTGCTGAGCCTCGCTTTGGGCCATGAAAGTGGTGGTGGCGTAGGAGTAGAGGTAGGCTCCCCAGGGCATCCCGGCCGATTCCGCTTTCCGGACATTTTCCTCAAAACGCTTGTCGTCCTGGTTGATATAGTCCGAGCCGAATCCGCAGCGGATGATGACGAACTCCACCCCTGCACTTTTCAGAGCGGCAAAGTCCACACTGCCGTTCATTTCAGAAATGTCCACGCCTTTTGTCATAGATGTGCCCCTCCTTTCAAAAGAGCGTTGGTTTTCCTCCCCGGGAAGCATTGTAGGGGAGGAAAACGCTGGGAGCGCTGGGGGCGCTGAGAATTTCTCCCCTTGACGCGAGGGAGTTTCTCCTGTAAACTGTAAGGGACTTCCAGGAAGGAAGTCCCCGCCCCGAAGGGCGTAAGAACGTATCATTTGAACAATAGAATTTGGTGAAAAGATCGCAGGAAGCAGATCGGGCGCGCCGCAGCGTGCCGGGTTTGTTTCCTTTTGTTTCAATGAGGGAGAAAGATGGACCTGCAAGCGTTTTTTGAAGAATGTCCCAAGGTGGCTCTGGGCTTTTCCGGAGGAGTGGATTCCGCCTACCTGTTGTACGCGGCTACTGCCTGCAAAGCCCAGGTAAAACCTTATTTTGTGAAAACCCAGTTCCAGCCCGCCTTTGAGCTGGAAGACGCCCGGCGGCTCTGCGACCAACTGGGGATGGAACTGACAGTACTGGAACTGGATGTGCTGACCGTGCCCCATGTGGCAGAGAATGGCCCAGATCGGTGCTACCACTGTAAGCGAGCGCTGTTTGGGCGCCTGCGGGAGCAGGCTTTGGCCGATGGTTACACCGTTTTGATCGATGGCACCAACGCCTCCGACGACGCGGGGGACCGGCCGGGTATGCGTGCCCTGGGAGAACTTTCCGTCCGCTCTCCTCTGCGGGAATGCGGCATTACTAAGGCGGAGGTTCGCAGGCTCTCCAAGGAGGCTGGGCTGTTCACTTGGAACAAGCCGGCTTATGCCTGCCTTGCTACTCGGGTGCCCACTGGGGAGACCATCCAGGAGGAGATTCTCCAAAAGGTAGAAGGAGCAGAGGACGCCCTGTTCCGCCTGGGATTCTCCGACCTGCGGGTGCGGGTGTTCCACGGAGCCGCAAGGCTTCAGCTTCCGGGGGATCAGTTTGCCAAAGCTGTGGAGTGTCGGAAAGAGCTTCTGACCACCCTGGCCCCCTGGTTCGACACGGTCCTGTTGGATTTGAAAGAGCGATAAAACGACCTGAATGTTACAAAGACACAGAGAGAAGGAATTTCCATGGATCAGCAAGAAATACGCTCCCTGTTGGAGCAAGTGGCGCAGGGAAAACGCTCGGTGGACGAGGCTGTACTGGCCTTGAAAATGGAGCCTTTCCGGGAACTGGGTTTTGCCAAAGTGGATAACCACCGAGGCTTGCGTCAGGGCGCCGCGGAAGTGATCTACGGGGCGGGGAAAACACCCCAGCAGATCCGTGATATTGCCGCCTCCATGCGGGAGACGGGGGAGAAAGCGGTGCTCATTACTCGCATGTCCCAGGAGGCCGCGGACCTGGTAGGCCAGACCCTGCCTCTGACCTATCACGAGATGGGTCGTATCGGCATTGTGGGGGACATGCCCCCGGCCACGGGCAAAGGGACCATCGTAGTGGCTACCGGCGGTACCAGCGACATGCCGGTGGCGGAAGAGGCTGCCCTCACCGCGGAGGTGCTGGGAAACAAGGTCACCCGTCTGTACGACGTAGGTGTGGCTGGCCTCCATCGCACTCTGTCCCACTTGGAGGATATCATGAGCGCCCGGGTCATCATTGCCATTGCCGGGATGGAGGGAGCCTTGGCCAGCGTTATCGGCGGCCTGTCCGATTGTCCCGTCATCGCCGTGCCCACCAGCGTGGGGTATGGAGCAGCGTTCGGAGGCTTGGCGGCTTTACTCTCCATGCTTAACTCCTGCGCCAGTGGAGTCAGCGTGGTGAACATCGACAACGGCTTCGGCGCCGGGTATCTGGCCAGCATGATCAACCATTTGTAACTATGCTTCTTGTAAGGAGGATCCCAAAGTGAAAACACTGTATCTGGAATGTAATATGGGCGCCGCTGGAGACATGCTCACTGCTGCCCTGCTGGAACTCCATCCTCACCCGGAGGAGTTCGTGAAGCGTATGAACGACCTGCGCATCCCCGGGGTGGAATTTTCCGCCCAGCCTTCTGTGAAGTGTGGCATCACTGGTACCCACGTGTCGGTGACAGTCCATGGGGAAGAGGAAGAGAGCCATGATCATCACGACCATGAGCACCCCCATGACCACGACCACCACCATGATCATGACCATCCTCACGACCACGATCACCACCATGATCACGAGCATCCTCACGACCACGACCACCACGATCATGAACATCCCCATGACCATGATCACAGCCATGGTCATCACCACCACGCGGGGATGGGAGACATCCGCCACATCCTATCCCATATGGATATCCCCCAGCAGGTACGAGAGGATGCCCAGGCGGTGTATGAGCTGATCGCCCAGGCAGAGAGTCACGCCCATGGCCGTCCGGTAGAGGAGATCCACTTCCATGAAGTGGGCACCCTGGACGCTGTCACCGACGTGGTGGCGGTGTGCTGGCTGATCCACGACCTGGCGCCCCAGAAGATCCTGGCTTCTCCCATCCATGTGGGAAGCGGCCAGGTGCGGTGCGCTCACGGCATCCTGCCTGTGCCCGCACCTGCCACGGCTCATATTCTCCAAGGGGTGCCCACCTACGGAGGTTCTGTCCAGGGCGAGCTGTGCACGCCTACGGGAGCGGCTCTGCTGAAACATTTTGTCCAGGCTTTTGGGCCCTCTCCTGTGATGCGTGTGGAGAAGATCGGTTACGGCATGGGGAAAAAAGACTTTGAGGCCGCCAACTGTGTCCGGGCCATGCTTGGGGAGACCCAGGAGACCGGCGAGACTGTGGTGGAACTGTGCTGCAACCTGGACGACATGACCCCCGAGGCTCTAGGGTTTGCACAGGAGCGGCTTTGGGAAGCGGGAGCACTGGATGTGTCCACCATTGCCGTGGGCATGAAGAAGAACCGTCCCGGAGTGATGCTCATCTGCATGTGCCGGGAGGAAGATCGGGAGAAGATGCTCTCCCTGTTATTCGCACACACCACTACTTTGGGTGTGCGGGAACGGCTGTGCAATCGGTACACGCTTTCCCGTTCTCAGCGGACGGTGGAAACGGAATACGGCCCGGTGCGGGTGAAGGAGTCCGCTGGATGGGGCGTGGTCCGGGAGAAGCCGGAATATGAGGACCTGGCCCGGATCGCCCGAGAGAAGAACATGACTCTGGACCAGGTGAAACGCCTGCTGTAAGACCTGGATTTTGGCAAAAAAAGAAAAGTTTTTAAGGGTCCCGCTGTTCACTGCGGGGCCCTTCTGTTATAATAGACCGGTAACGTTTTTGTGGAGGAGGGAGCTGTATGTCAGCTCAAGAGGCCGCGGGTTCCAAAAGGTGGCGTCATACCCAGTACGCCAGTTATCTGGGGTACATCACCCAGGCCATTGTAAACAATTTATCGCCTTTGCTGTTTTTGATCTTCCAGGACGTGTTCCAGATCCCTCTGGAAAAGATCACCCTGCTGGTGACGGTGAACTTCTGCGTCCAGCTTTCCGTTGATCTGATCTCTGCCCGGTTTGTGGACAAGATCGGTTACCGGCCCTGTATTGTTGCGGCTCACATTTTCGCTGCGGCGGGACTGGTCGGTTTGGGACTGTTTCCCTGGCTGACCCCGGATCCCTTCTTTGGCCTGCTGGGAGCGGTGGTGTTGTATGCCATTGGTGGAGGACTCATTGAGGTGCTGGTCAGCCCCATTGTGGAGGCCTGCCCCACGGAGAACAAAGCTTCTGTCATGAGTTTGCTTCATTCCTTCTACTGCTGGGGGTCTGTGGGAGTGATCCTGCTGTCCACTCTGTTCTTGCAAGTGGCGGGCAAAGGAAGCTGGATGTTCCTCACTTTCCTGTGGGCGCTGCTGCCCTTGGCCAACGCTTTCTTCTTTTCCAGGGTGCCGATTGCCCACCTGACAGAGGAGGGGGAAAGCCTGCCCATGCGGAAGCTGTTCACCATGAAGCTGTTCTGGATCTTTGCTGCCCTGATGTTCGCCGCCGGGGCATGCGAGCTTTCCATGAGCCAGTGGGCTTCCGCCTTTGCGGAAAGCGGCTTAGGCGTTTCCAAGACCATCGGAGACTTGGCGGGGCCTTGCTTGTTTGCTGTGCTCATGGGCTTCACCCGGGTGTTCTATGCCAAGGTGGGCCACAAGCTGAACCTGCTCAACGCGGAGCTGATCAGCGGAGTTCTGTGCGCGGCCGCCTATCTGTTGGCCTCTCTGTCCCCCAATCCACTGTTGGCATTGCTGGGCTGCGGTCTGTGCGGGATTTCCGTGGGGATCCTGTGGCCGGGGACCTTCAGTGTGGCTTCCCGGTACTGCCCCAAGGGAGGCACGGCTATGTTTGCGCTGCTGGCTCTTTTTGGAGACCTGGGCTGCTCCGGAGGTCCCACGTTGGTAGGAATGGTCTCCGGTTTGTGGGGCGGGGAACTGAAAATAGGCCTGCTGTTCGCGGTGGTGTTTCCAGTATTCTTAATCCTGTCTGTGCTGGTGTGCAAAGCTGTGTTGGCAAAACAAGATCAAACGTGATTTATGGAGGATTGTTTCCTTTTGGGAGACGGTCCTCTTTTTGTCCCCTGGAAAAATCCACCAAACAAAAGCGGGTAGTTAAAACTAATTAGAAAAAACTAACTTTTTTGACGGATTTTCCTGGAAAGCCTTGACAAATGCTTTTAATGAGGTTACACTTAGAAACGTTCAAGGGGTTAGATCCTTCTAACCCCTTCCATTTGGCCAATTAGTTAGATTGATCTAACTTAAGATGGCAAGGAGGATGTCTCTATGATGCCACTGTCAATGGCGAAAGCCGGTGAGACCTTTACTGTGGTGAAGATCACCGGAAAAGATGAAGTGCGGCAGCATTTGGCCGAGCTTGGGTTTGTGGTGGACGGAACAGTCACCGTGGTGAGCGAATTGGGCGGAAGCCTGATCCTCCAGGTGAAGGAAAGCCGTATCGCTCTGGACCGGGACATGGCCAATCGCATAATGATCTGACACAGCATTAGAAAGGAGAGGGAACATGAGAACACTGCGCGATGCAAAGGTGGGCGATACCGTCAAGGTGGTTAAACTTCATGGGGAAGGGGCTACCAAGCGACGGATCATGGATATGGGCATTACCAAAGGCGTGGAGATCCACGTGCGGAAAGTGGCTCCCCTGGGTGACCCAATGGAGCTGAATGTGCGGGGCTATGAGCTATCCGTGCGCAAGGCCGACGCCGAAATGATCGAGATCGCCTGAGCGGGAGACCGCTTTTTTGACTGAGTTGGTTAGTTTGTTCTAACAAAGAAAGGGAGACTGACAATGACTAGTAAGATCGCGCTGGCGGGCAACCCGAACTGCGGCAAGACCACTCTGTTCAACGCCCTGACCGGTTCTAATCAGTACGTGGGCAACTGGCCCGGAGTTACCGTGGAGAAGAAGGAAGGCCGCTTGAAGGGGAACAAGGATGTGGTCATCCAAGACCTGCCCGGTATCTATTCTCTTTCCCCTTACACCCTGGAAGAAGTGGTGGCCAGAAGCTACCTGGTTGGGGAGAAACCCGATGCCATTTTGAACATTGTGGACGGCACCAATATTGAGCGGAACCTGTACCTTACCACCCAGCTCATCGAGCTGGGTATCCCGGTGGTCGTGGCTGTGAACATGATCGACCTGGTGCGGAAGAACGGGGATAAAATCGACCTGAAGCGGCTGGGAGAAGCTCTGGGCTGTGAAGTGGTAGAGATGAGCGCCCTGAAAAACGAGGGCGGCATGGAAGCGGCCCAGCGGGCGGTTTTGGCGGCGCAGGCGGCTAAGGACGGCAAGGAGCTGCCCCATGTGTTCACCGGCAGCGTGGAACATGCTCTCGCCCATATCGAGGAGTCCATCTCCGGGAAGGTGGAGTCCCGCTACCTGCGGTGGTATGCCATCAAAGTGTTTGAACGGGATGAAAAGGTGATGGAGGAACTGAACCTGGATCCTGCCCTGAAAGACCACTTGGAGCTGCATATCAAGGACTGTGAAAAGGAGCTGGACGACGATGCGGAGAGCATTATCACCAACCAGCGTTACGCCTACATCAACAAAGTGGTGGAGAAGTCCGTAAAAAAGAAAGCGGCCGTCCACAGCCTGTCCACCTCCGATAAGATCGACAGGATCGTCACCAACCGGATCCTGGCCCTGCCCATTTTTGTGGTAGCCATGTTTGTGGTATATTGGATCGCCATGGGTCCCTTCGGCACTTTCCTCACAGACTGGACCAACGACGTACTGGGCGGTGCCTGGCTGACGGAAGGCTCCCGCAGTCTGCTGGAGAGCTGGGGCACAGCCGACTGGCTCACCGGCCTGGTGGCTGACGGCATCGTGGCCGGTGTGGGCGCAGTGTTGGGTTTCGTTCCCCAGATGCTGGTGCTGTTCCTGATGCTGTCCATCCTGGAGGATATCGGCTACATGGCCCGTGTGGCGTTTATCATGGACCGGATCTTCCGAAAGTTTGGTCTTTCCGGCAAGAGCTTTATTCCCATGCTCATCGGTTCCGGCTGCGGCGTGCCCGGCGTCATGGCCTCCCGCACCATTGAAAACGAGCGTGACCGCCGCATGACGGTGATGACCACCACCTTCGTGCCCTGCGGCGCCAAGATGCCCATCGTGGGGCTGTTCGCCGGGGCTCTGTTCGGCGGGTCCGGTCTGGTGGCTGTGTCCGCTTACTTCATCGGCATCGCTGCCATCATCGTGTCCGGCATCATCCTGAAAAAGACCAAGATGTTCGCCGGCGATCCCGCTCCCTTTGTCATGGAACTGCCCGCCTACCATGTGCCCGCTGCCGTCAACGTGCTTCGGGCCACCTGGGAGCGGGGTTGGTCCTTCATTAAGCGGGCTGGCACCATCATTCTGGCTTCCTCTATCATCCTGTGGTTCCTCCAGGGCTTCGGCTTTGTGGACGGCGCCTTCACCATGGTGGAGGATAACAATTCTTCCTTGCTTGCCGCCATCGGCAGTGCCATCTGCGTCATTTTTGCTCCCCTGGGATTTGGAGATTGGCAGTCCACCGTGGCGGTGGTTACCGGTTTGATCGCCAAAGAGAACGTGGTCAATACCTTCGGCGTGCTGTTCCATGTAGGTGCAGAGGTGGGCGAGGACGATCCTGGCCTGTGGGCTGCTGTTGCTGCTCACTACACTCCCTTGATGGCGTACAGCTTCATGATTTTCAACCTGCTGTGCGCTCCCTGCTTCGCGGCCATGGGCGCCATCAAGCGGGAGATGAACAACTGGAAGTGGACCCTGGGTGCGATCGGCTATATGTGCGGTTTGGCCTACGTGGTCTCCCTGATCGTCTACCAGATCGGTTCCCTGTTCCTGGGCGGCGGCTTCGGGATCGGCACGGTGGTGGCTTTGGTGGCCATCGCGGTCATCCTCTTCCTGTTGTTCCGTAAGAACCAGTATGACGGCCAGCGCCTGACGGTCCGTTCTGTCAGTGCCGTGAGCCGGTAAAGAATTTATTTGAAAATCTGAGAAAGGCGGTGGGGAATATGATCCCAACCATTATTGGAACCATTATTATTGCGGCGATCTTCTTCGCCATCGTGGGCAAGGGGATTTACAACCGCAAACATCACAAGGGTGGCTGCGGCAG
>UMIN01007174.1_pt1 | contig 15200 bp, 10 predicted proteins | sample 1965811 | NCBI WGS metagenome assembly UMIN01 (sample SAMEA4836123, study PRJEB28245) | human gut metagenome | biome: gut microbiome; material: fecal sample | place: Denmark | collected 2008
ATTTGCAGCGTCTTTTCTTCCCGTTACCTACAAAGTAACAGTTCTCTAACTCAAGAACTTACATGCACCACAATCCTTCTTTAAGGAAGAAATAACCGCTACATTCGCTTCATCAATTTTCTTATTCTTGAAAGGTTTCAGATACGTTTCCGTCACGGTGATGGAAGAATGCCCCATCGCTTCGGAAATAACACCGGGATGTACCTCACAATAGTATGCCATCGTAGCCCAGGTATGACGGGCAGTGTACGAGCTTACTTCAGATGTCAATCCCAAAACCTGTTTCAAAATCATTAACTGATAATTAAAGTTGCGCAATGCCAGCTGATATTCCTTGTAAGCAGCTTCCGTTCCCTCTCCACTGGTGATCAGCGAAAAAAGATAGGGAGAAGCAGGATCGGTATTCATATACCGTTTGATCAGCTTCATTGCTTCCGGTACAAGAGTCACTGTTAATAACCTGCCGGTTTTTCGACGGCGGTAAGTCATTACATTCCCATCGATATCATGCTTTTTCAGATAGGCAAGATCCACAAAAGGAATCCCACGAAGTAAAAACATTAAAAAGAAAAGACCACGAGTACGCTGTAGTTCCTTGTTGCCCTGACACAGCTGTTTCGGAAGTTCCTTCATCAGACGCTCCATGTCTTCCTTATCCAGCGCACGTTTCCTGTCCGCGCGCGTTCCTGTATAGACATACCGGAAGTGATGAGGCACATAAGGCGCAAGATGGCGGTCGACCGCACGGTTATACACTGCACGCAACGTACGCATATAAGTGGAAACTGTATTCCAGCTACAGTTCCTGCCACGCAGATACGATTCGAAACTTTTAAGAAACTCCTGACTTACTTTCCGGAAAGGAAGCTTATCACTTCCATGAAAGGCAAGGATTGCACTCAGGCTACTCCTGTAAATATGGGCAGTCCCAAAATTCCCACTTTCCCGCAGCCCATCGGCTACTTCCTTCATAAACGAAATTAAATTCCCCATTTTCTACTGATTTAAATAATACTCAAAAGATACGTTCGTAGAGAAAGCAGTTCCCTTACCCACTCTGCTTTCCCCAGTGTTCTTTGTTTTTCTATTCTCTAAATACTAATAAGACAAAGATAGAAATAAATTTGTTCGGTGACCGAACCGTTTCATAAATCTGTTTTATAAAGGAAAATAAGTGACTTATACTTATTTTTCATACTTTTGTATGCAACAAAGAAGTAAACATGGAACAATCGAAGAATAAACGTGCACGCCGTACCCGTGCCGAACTGGAAGCGGACGTGTTTGATGCCATCCGCCAGCTAGCAAGTGAAAAAGGTCTGGCGCAAATTACCTTTACGGATATTATGCAAAGAGCCGACATACAAATGTCCGTCCTGCTCAATAACTATAAGAATATTGAGCGGTTGCTGGATAAGTACGCATACATCTCTGATTATTGGCTGCACGATCTTTTCGATGAAGAGCACCCTACAGACAAAGCCAACGAGGACATCATGAAAAGCACCTTAAAGGCTTTGGCAAATTACTTATATGACAATACCGATATGCAGCACTTGCTAGTGTGGGAACTCGAAGCAGACAATTCGACCACAAGACGTATGGCACGAAGCAGGGAAAAGCATTACAAAGTGGCTATAGAAGAATACAAAAATTTGTTTGAAGGAACGGGTATCCCAATTGATATAATAGCGGGACTTCTTACTGCCGGGACATATTACCTGATATTACACCGTAAGCGTTCCACATTTTTTAGTGTGGATTATCAGCGGAAGGAAAATCGGGAACGCTTGTACAGTACACTTGAATATCTTTCCGGTCTGGTGTTCTCCGCGCTCAAAGAGCACAACCAAACCATAGAGATAGCCCGCAATTTCAAGCAGAAAGGTATAGCGGATGATGTGATAGCAGAATGCACGGGTTTGTCTGTCGATGTGGTGAAAGGGCTTTAGATTGATCATTTGTCAAGTTTTCATACGGAGACAAAGGACAGTCCATCCGCCTTAACCAAACAAGCGAAGAACTACATTATTAGAAATTAAACGTTTTGAGCAGTCATAAAACAGCAGTTATAAGACAGATACCGCTGTACTGCTATCTGATTAATACATAGCATAATACAAGTTGCTATATTCTCAAAGTATTCTCATGTCTTTGAGAAAAAATTCTCACCACAGTGAGAAAAAGTTCTCATGCCTTTGAGAATTATTTCTCAATGCGATGAGAAAATGTTCTCACGGGCATGAGAATAAAAGCGTTTATACTAACCTGCCAACGGTTAACTGCCTTTCTGCTTATCTCCGGGTTTAATTGACAAGATTAAAAAAACAACTTAATATATCACATGATCGGGAATTTCAGAGAATAACTCATTTCAAACAAATAAAAAGGCGTGCCTGCTTAAAAAGCAATACACGCCCTTCCTTTCATACACAAACATTGAATTTATCCAGTTTCAGGTGTTCGTCAATATACCGAATACCGTCCACCTCAAAAAGTCCTCGTAAGAGAGTATGGTTCAGCGCACGCTGAACAACATACGGAGTACCTTGCAGGCAACTCTGATAAATAACCTCCTGCAAATCTGCCGCAAAGCGATCCGGATCGACTCCCGGAAGCAGGTAACCACAGATTTTACAATGCGTCAGTACGTCGATAAACTGCTGCAACCAGAAGGCCTCTTCCCGTTTGAAGGAAGCGCTGTAATCTTCGTTCGCGGCGATATCCAGCAATAAAGTCTTTCCTAACGAATGCAATAACGTGAGATACCCGTTCACTGTGGCAAAAAGCACCTGCATACACGAACTGTCCATCCGCATCTGACTTTGTTTCAGACAACTTCTGATCCCGTTGGTGAAATCAGAAAGACAGATGCGGAACAGACAAGTCTTACTGGGGAACAGCTTGTAAAGCGTACGCTTCGACATCTTCATCCCCTTGGCTATGTCATCCATGGTCAGTCCGTCAGCACCGTGCAGATACATCTCGTGTTTGGTGTATTCGATTATCTGACACCGTACTTTTTCAGGATTCATACTATCCTCCTACATCCGGCCTCCGCCCAAAGCCTGATACAGTGTAATCACGCCCTGGATTTCGGTAAAGCGATTGGCTACCTGTGAAAGTCTGGCGTTCAGCAATGTCTGCTGTGCGGTCAGTACTTCCAGATAAGTAGTATTATTACTATGTTCCATCAACAGACTAGTGCTTCTGGCAGCAGTCTGCAAAGAGGTGATCTGCTTATCGTAGAAAGCGGATTTCTCACGGGCCGTCTGATATTGCACCAGTGCTTCGTTTACTTCCACACCTGCGTTCAGCAATGTCTGTTCAAAGCTGAGGCGGGCTTCTTCCTGCTGTGCCTTCGCTATTTTCAACTGGGCGATATTCACTCCCTTGTTAAATAAAGGCTGCGTCAGTGAAGCCAGGGCAGAAGCAACGAATTTGCCCGGATTGATGATCATGCTACCGGCACTGTTTGTCCATCCGGCACTCCCGCTCAGCGTGATGGAAGGATAGAAAGCGGCACGGGCAGCATTCGTCGTATAGAACGCCTGCGCTAAAGAAAACTCCGCGCTACGTACATCCGGACGGTTGGAAAGCATCTGCAAAGGAATCCCTACAGAGAAGTCTTCCAGCAACTGCTGGTTTTCCAGTTTGCCCCGTTGCATCTTGTGAGGTGTTTCCGCCAGCAACAAAGCCATTGAGTTCTCCGTCTGATTGATTTGTTCTTTCAGGTCGAGCACTGCCGTACATATATTATAATAGGTGGCTTCCGTCTGAGCTAGTCCGGCTTCGGTCATCATACCGGCCTTCTTCATGGCACGGGCTGTCCGCACGCTCTCTTTCCATGCCGCTTCGGTGGACACGGAAATCTCATATTGAGCGTCGAGCATCAGCAAGGTATAATAAGTATTTGCCACGGCAGACACCAACTGTGTCTTCACCGCCTGTTCATACTCCTTGCTCTGCTCATAGGCCGCTTTTGCCCGACGTTTGGCCGTGGTCACCTTTCCGAAGATATCCAGTTCCCACGAGGCAGTCACCGGCAATGAGTAGGTCTGAGTCGCTTTGCCACGGTCGAAGCTGCTCACAGCTCCTTCCGGTGCGAGAAACAAAGAGGGCAGATAAGAGAGCTTGGACGTCAGCAACGAAGCCTCCGCTTCTTTCACACGGAGATGCGCTGTCTGCATATCCGTATTCCGTACCAAAGCCGAATCGATCAAATTCTGCAAATACGAGTCAGTAAAGACCTCTCTCCACGAGAGATTACCGAAGTTCGCCGTATCGGCGGAAGCGACGGTTTCGCTTCCATAAAGTCCTTCGGGGACTTCCGATACTGGTTTGTATTTATTGTAGATACCGCAACTGCTCAACACGAGCGTTGCTGCGGATAAGATTATTATTTTCTTCATCATCAGTTATTTTTTTCCTGCTTTAGATTTTTCTTCTTCACTCACCTTGATTTCTTCCTCGATCTGCCAGTCTTCCGTAGGTCTGCTCTGCACAGGGCGTAAGCGTTCCTGCAACCACTGGAAAGCGATAAACAAAGTAGGCACGATGAAAAGTAATGCCAGCGTACCGATCGTCATACCACCGACTACACCCGTACCCAGCGAACGGTTACCATTGGCTCCTACACCACTGGACAACATCAATGGGAACAGACCGAAGATCATCGTCAATGCTGTCATCAGAATCGGACGCAGACGGGCTTTGGCTGCACTTACCGCAGAAGCGATCAGTCCCATGCCTGCCTTACGGCGTTCGGCAGCGTATTCGGTCAACAGGATGGCTGTCTTTGCCAACAGACCGATCAACATAATCAAACCTGTCTGCAAGTAAATGTTATTCTCCAGTCCGAACATCCATGCGAAGAGGAAACTTCCCATCAATCCGCAAGGCACACTCAGAAGCACGGCGAACGGAATGATAAAACTCTCGTACAATGCACTCAGAATCAGATAAATCATCAGGAAGCAGATACCAAAGATGATCATAGTCGTACCGCTTTGCTGATTTTCTTCACGGGTGATGCCTCCGTAATCATAGCCATATCCCTTGGGAAGAGCCTGTACGGCTGTTTCCTGTACGGCCTTGATAGCATCTCCCGTACTATATCCGTCTGCCGGCATCGCATTCACGGCGATAGAATTGTACATATTGAAACGGCTCAGCGACTCTGCACCATAGCTGCGTGTCAACGTTACGAACTGGCTCAGCGGAGCCATCTCTCCGTTCGACATACGTACGAAAGCATTGTCCAGTGAGGTTTCGTCCAGACGGAATTGCGGGTCTGCCTGAATCATGACTCTGTATACTTTAGAGAAACGGTTGAAGTTGGACACATACTGACCGCCATAATAACCGGACAGTGTACTCAGTACCGCATCCGGTGTAATGCCTGCGCGTTTACACTTGGCTGCATCCACCTCTACCGTCCACTGCGGATAGCGCACGTCGAACGTAGAATATGCCATCGCTATTTCCGGACGCTGGTTCAATACCCCCAGATATTGCTGGGTAGTAGTAAAGAATTCGTTGATATCACCGCCCATCTTATCCTGCATATGGAGTTCCAGCGCATTACCCATACCGTAACCCGGAATCATACCCGGCGAAATAGCGAAGACACTGGCATCCTTGATATCGGCCGTACGACCGTACACCTGACCGATGACTGCCTGTACATTATCTTCGTCATTCGGACGTTCGTCCCACGGTTTCAGCTTCAGAATCAACATACCGAACGAGCTTCCCTGTCCTGCCAGCAATCCGTAGCCGGCCACTTTCTGCACGTGCTTAATCTGCGGAATATCCATCAGACGCTTTTCGATGCGTTCCATCACTTCGTCGGTCGTAGTCAGCGAACTACCGGCCGCCGTACTTACATTGACGAATACCACACCCTGGTCTTCGTCCGGCACCAGACTGGTCTTTGTCGTGTTCATCAGGAATACAAGCAACACTACAGAGCAAACGAGCAGCGACCATGCCAGCCATCTGCGTTTGATAAAGATCAGTACCACATTCTTGTATTTCTCTATCAGAATATCGAAAGCCGAGTTGAATGCTTTACGGAAACGTGCCGCAAAGTTATTCTTCTGCGTACCGTCTTCATTGATATAAGGTTTCAACAGCAACGCACATAATGCCGGACTCAGCGTCAACGCATTAATAGCGGAAATACCAACGGCAACCGCCATCGTCAGACCAAACTGGGTATAGAACGTACCGGAAGTACCGCCCATGAAGGATACCGGAATAAATACTGCCATAAACACCAGCGAAGAGGTGATAACAGCATTACTGATACCTTTCATTGCATCGATACTTGCCATATAGGACGACCTGTATCCCACGTCGAAGCGTGCCTGCACCGCCTCGACGACAATAATGGCGTCGTCCACCACCGTACCGATGACGAGCACGAGCGCAAACAGCGTGAGCAGATTGATACTGAATCCTGCCACCGCCATGAAAGCAAACGTACCGATGAGCGAAACAATGACTCCCACCAAAGGAATCAGCGTAGAACGAAAGTCCTGCAAGAACACATATACCACCAGAATCACCAGGATAATCGCCTCGATCAACGTCTTCACCACCTCATGGATAGAAGCGAACAGAAAGTCGTTCGAGCTCATCATCTGTGTCAGTTCCACTCCTTTCGGGAGGTCTTTACGGGCTTCTTCAAGGAATTTATCAATGTTCTGGTTTACTTCGGTCGCATTGGAGCCCGCCGTCTGAAACACCATGCACGAAACGCCCGGATGACCGTCCATTCCACCGTGATAAGCATAGCTATCCTGTCCCAACTGTATCTCGGCGATGTCTTTCAACTTCAGGACCTCACCATTGTCCGTAGAACGAATGACAATATCTCCAAATTCTTCCGGAGTGATCAGACGTCCTTTATATTTCATTGTATACTGATAGGTTTCGTTCGAGTTTTCACCGAATGAACCGGTGGCCGATTCGATATTCTGTTCGGCAAGCACACCGGTGATATCCGATGGAATCAGTTTGTACTGGGCCATCACGTCCGGCTTCATCCATACACGCATGCTATATTCACCTCCCATAATCATCAGGTCGCCTACACCCGAGATACGCAGAATCTCCGGTTTCAGATTGATACTGATATAGTTGGAAAGGAAGTTTTCATCGTAGCTATCGTCCGGACTGGAAAGCGAGAACATCTGCAGGATACTTGTCTGACGTTTGGAAGTAGTCACACCGACCTGCGTTACTTCTGCCGGAAGCTGTCCCGTCGCTCTCGACACGCGGTTCTGTACGTTGACCGCTGCCATGTCCGGGTCTGTTCCCTGCTTGAAGTACACGGTGATACTCACTGTACCGGCATTGGTGGCGCTGGAAGTCATGTAAGTCATGTCTTCCACACCATTGATCGCTTCTTCCAAAGGAGCAATCACACTCTTCTGCAAAGTTTCCGCACTGGCGCCATAATAGGTGGTACTCACCATAATGGTCGGCGGAGCAATATCGGGATATTGTTCGACGGGCAGACTGAACAGCCCGATGATACCCACAACGACAATCGTAATAGAGATGACTGCCGATAATACGGGGCGTTCAATAAAGGTTCTTAAATTCATGGATGATTCCTCCTTTGTTTAAATTTCAGTAGTTGTCGTAGATGCTTGGGCAGTCTTTGCCTTAATCGGAGTACCTTCACGAAGCAATCCTACGCCTTCTGCCACAATCACATCGCCCGGAGCCAGTCCTTCATCCACGATAAATTCGCGGCCGCCGTTCACACGGGTCACCTGCACCAAGGCAGATTGCGCTTTGCCGTCTACTACCTTATATACATATCTCTTATCCTGTATTTCGAACGTAGCTCCCTGCGGAATCACCAAAGCTCCCGTTTTCTGTACCGGAATCACTACGTTACCCGCACCGCCGCTGTGCAGCAGTCCGTCCTTATTAGGGAAAACGGCACGCAGGCTGACAGTACCCGTCGAACGGTCAATAACTCCGCTGATAGACTCAATCTGTCCCTGTTCGGGATAAGCCGATTTATCGTTCAGCTGCAAGTCGATGGCAGGCATACTTTTCAGCGCCTCGTCTTTAGAGCCATACTGGCGAATCAATCCCAGCAACTGGTTTTCCGTCATTGAGAAGTAGACGTACATGTCCGAATTGTCGGAAACGGTGGTCAGCGGTTCGGGAATGCTGGAACTCACCAACGCACCTACGCGATAAGGCAATGTACCTACCACTCCGTCTGCCGGACTCTTCACTACCGTATAAGAAAGGTTATTACGGGCGCTCACTTCTTGTGCCTTGGCCTGTGCCAGTTGGGCTTTGGCAGCCAGAAGAGAATTTTTTGCCGTACTCAGATCGAAAGCGGAAACTACATTCTCCTTATACAGTTCCTCTTTGCTGTCGTAAGTCAGCTGTGCCGTTGCCAGAGACGCTTTGGCTGACTCTACATTCGCCACTGCCGTCTGCAGGGCTGCCTCATACGGCACTTGGTCGATGATGAACAGCGTCTGTCCGCTCTTCACCCGCTGTCCTTCGGTGACACTGACTTTTGTCAGCATACCGCCTACCTGTGGATAAATATCGATGTCCTGACGTCCGCGGATGGTCGCCGAATAGGCACTCGAAATCATCCGGTCGGTCGGAGAAACGGTCATTACTTCATATCCTGTTTCCATTTGTGTGGGTGGAGCTTGCTTACAACCTGCAGCAGCAACCAGACAACCGAGCAACAATAGCCCTCGCTTCATTTTACATACCTTTTTACTCATTGTGTTACCTATTAAAATTTTTGATCGCGGCAAAGGTAGACTCTTTTCACCACAGAAAACTGGTCATAGTATTTAGAGTTTTGTTCATTTTCGGAACAATATGAGCGATATTTAGTGAAAAAGTCCTATTTTTGCCCACTAAATAAGAATAGTTATGATACAGAGAAACTCTACCCTTGCCGTTCTCCGGGAATCATTTGTTGCCGGAAGCGATGAGAATTTGTCACCTATCATGCATCACCTCTGGAAAATGGAAGGGGGTGCCATCTATTTCTGCCGCAGTGGATGGGCACACGTCACCATCGATCTGAAAGAGTACGAAATCGTCAAAAACACTCAGGTGGTACTGCTGCCGGGAAGCATTATCCGTATCAATGGCAGCAGCAGTGACTTCACAGCCTCCTTTTTCGGATTTCCCAAAGATATGTTTCGGGAAGCCTGCCTGCGGTTAGAACCGACCTTTTTCCGCTTTATGAAGGAAAGACCGTGCTATGTGCTTCCCGATAAGGATACCGGAGCAATCAACGGATTGATACAGGCGGCAACTGCTATTTATAATGACCGCGAGAACCGCTTCCGCAACCAGATAGCCAAGAATCATCTCCAATCCTTCATGCTGGATATTTACGATAAATGCTACCGCTACTTCGACAAACAGGAAATAGAAGGGGGAAGCCGGCAGGACGAAATCTTCAAGAAGTTTGTCGCATTGGTGCACGAAAACTGCATTTCACAACGGGAAGTTAACTTCTACGCCAACGAACTTTGTATTTCGACCAAATACCTGACAGGCATCTGCCGCAGTGTGACCGGAGATTCTGCCAAAAAGATCATTGATGATTTCGCCATTCTAGAGATCAAAGTACTGCTCCAATCTACGGAGCTGACAATGCAGGATATAGCCGACCGGCTCGGTTTCCCGGACCAGTCGTATTTAGGAAGATATTTCAAACGGCATGAAGGAATGTCGCCCAGAGAATATCAAAACAGATATGTTATATAGCAATCAGAAAAAAGAAATAACCATTATACATTAAGGAGTACAGAGACCCGGATAGCAACCATAAGTTTGTGCAAAATCAGTCATTTTGCTATAAAATTAATAGAAATTATCATCTAAAGACAACAATGTATAACTTTTATTCCTACATTTGCAGCCAAATGATAACTTATTAATAAAAATACCAATACCATGGCTAAAATAACCAAAGAAGCCGCTTTGCTCTACCATTCACAGGGCAAACCCGGTAAGATCGAGGTAGTTCCTACCAAACCTTACAGTACACAAACTGATTTATCACTTGCATACTCTCCCGGCGTGGCAGAGCCTTGCCTCGAAATAGAGAAGAATCCGCAGGACGCTTACAAATACACAGCCAAAGGCAACCTGGTAGCTGTTATTTCTAACGGTACAGCCGTACTCGGACTGGGTGACATAGGCGCACTGAGCGGCAAACCGGTGATGGAAGGCAAAGGTCTGCTTTTCAAAATCTACGCAGGAATCGACGTGTTCGATATCGAAGTGGACGAGAAAGACCCGGAGAAATTCATCGCTGCCGTAAAAGCAATCGCTCCTACTTTCGGCGGTATCAATCTGGAAGACATCAAAGCTCCCGAATGTTTCGAAATCGAACGCCGTCTGAAAGAAGAACTTGACATCCCTGTGATGCACGACGATCAGCACGGAACCGCTATCATCTCCAGCGCCGGACTGGTAAATGCCCTGCAAGTGGCCGGAAAGAAAATAGAGGATGTGAAAATCGTCGTAAACGGTGCCGGAGCATCTGCCGTATCCTGTACCAAATTATATGTATCACTGGGGGCACGCCTCGAAAATATCGTCATGCTGGACAGCAAAGGCGTTATCAGCAAGACACGTACCGACCTCAACGAACAGAAGAGATATTTTGCCACCGACCGCACGGATATCCACACACTGGAAGAAGCGATCAAAGGCGCCGATGTATTCCTCGGCTTGTCCAAAGGTAACGTACTGAGTCAGGACATGGTGCGCAGCATGGCTCCCATGCCGATCGTATTCGCACTGGCAAACCCGACACCGGAAATCTCTTACGAAGATGCAATGAGCGCCCGCCCCGACGTACTGATGGCAACCGGACGTTCCGACTATCCGAACCAGATCAACAACGTAATCGGCTTCCCGTACATCTTCCGCGGCGCACTCGATACACAGGCCAAAGCGATCAACGAAGAAATGAAAATCGCAGCAGTACACGCTATCGCCAATCTGGCAAAACAGCCTGTACCTGATGTAGTGAACACAGCATACCACGTCAACAACCTCTCTTTCGGTCCGGAATACTTCATCCCGAAACCGGTAGACCCGCGCCTCATCACCGAAGTTTCCTGTGCCGTAGCCAAAGCAGCCATGGAAAGCGGAGTGGCACGCACGGAAATCAAAGACTGGGACGCTTACTGCGTGCATCTGCGCGAACTGATGGGATACGAATCCAAACTGACCCGCCAGCTTTATGACACCGCCCGCCGCAACCCGCAACGTGTCGTATTTGCCGAAGGCATCCATCCCAACATGCTGAAAGCCGCCGTCGAAGCAAAAGCCGAAGGCATCTGCCATCCTATCTTATTAGGAAACGACGAAGCAATCGGCAAACTGGCCGAAGAACTCGACCTGAGCCTGGAAGGCATCGAAATCGTCAATCTCCGCCATCCGGACGAGTCGGAACGCCGCGAACGCTACTCACGCATCCTTGCCGAAAAACGTGCCCGCGAAGGCTTTACATACGAAGAAGCCAACGACAAGATGTTCGAACGCAACTACTTCGGTATGATGATGGTAGAAACCGGAGATGCAGACGCATTTATCACCGGACTCTACACCAGATACAGCAACACCATCAAAGTTGCCAAAGAAGTGATCGGCATCCAGCCCGGATTCAACCATTTCGGAACAATGCACATTCTTAATTCGAAGAAGGGTACTTACTTCCTGGCAGATACGCTGATCAACCGCCATCCGGATACGGAAACTCTGATTGACATCGCCAAACTGGCTGACAAGACAGTCCGTTTCTTCAACCATACACCGGTCATCTCGATGCTGTCGTACTCCAACTTCGGTGCCGATACCTCCGGCAGCCCTGTCAAAGTGCACGGAGCAGTGAACTATATGCAGAAGGAATATCCGGAACTCGCCATCGACGGTGAAATGCAGGTGAACTTTGCCATGAACCGCGAACTGCGTGACGCCAAGTATCCGTTCACCCGCCTGAAAGGTAAAGACGTGAATACGCTGATCTTCCCGAACCTGAGCTCCGCCAACGCAGGATACAAACTGCTGCAGGCAATGGACCCTGACACGGAATTCATCGGCCCTATCCAGATGGGACTGAACAAGCCTATCCATTTCACTGACTTTGAAAGTTCTGTCCGCGACATCGTGAACATCACAGCCGTAGCCGTGATCGACGCCATCGTAGTGAAGAAGAAAAACGAAAGCCGATGAGAAGGCCGTTATCAAAATCACAAATAGTTTGCGTCAGCCTGCTTTGGCTGGCGCTTTGCTATTTAGTTCTCACAAAAGCCGAACGTATTGACGGTATGACGATAGTAATGCTTGTCATTTCGGCAGCATTAGTCTTTATTCCTGTCTATAAGTCGATGAAAAAGAATAAATAAATATCTTTTTTCTGAGTTTTAATGCAATAAAATATCAAATTTGATGTTTTATTGCATTTTTCTTTATAAAATGTTTGCTAGTTCAATTTTTATCTTTACTTTTGCAACCGCATAAAAGAAATAGGTAATCGAAATTTAATCAACCAATAAAAGAAAAAAAGATTATGAATGCAGCAAAGGTATTAGACGATCTGAAAAGAAGATTTCCCAATGAACCGGAGTATCATCAAGCAGTAGAAGAAGTACTTTCTACGATTGAAGAAGAATACAACAAACACCCGGAGTTTGACAAAGCAAACTTAATCGAACGCTTGTGTATTCCTGATAGAGTATTTCAGTTCCGTGTAACTTGGATGGACGACAAAGGTAATATTCAGACAAACATGGGTTACCGTGTTCAGCACAACAACGCTATCGGCCCGTACAAAGGCGGTATCCGTTTCCACGCATCTGTAAACCTTTCCATCCTGAAATTCCTTGCCTTTGAGCAGACATTCAAAAACTCACTGACTACGCTGCCTATGGGTGGTGGTAAGGGTGGTTCCGACTTCTCTCCACGTGGTAAGTCAAACGCTGAAGTAATGCGTTTCGTACAGGCATTCATGCTGGAACTGTGGCGTCACATCGGTCCCGAAACTGACGTACCTGCAGGTGATATCGGTGTAGGTGGCCGCGAAGTAGGTTTCATGTTCGGTATGTACAAGAAGCTGGCTCACGAATTTACCGGCACATTCACTGGTAAAGGCCGCGAATTCGGTGGTTCACTGATTCGTCCGGAAGCTACCGGTTACGGTAACATCTACTTCCTGATGGAAATGCTGAAAACCAAAGGTACTGACCTGAAAGGCAAAACTTGTCTTGTTTCCGGTTCGGGTAACGTAGCTCAATATACAATCGAAAAAGTAATCGAACTGGGTGGTAAAGTAGTTACTTGCTCCGACTCTGACGGTTACATCTACGATCCGGACGGTATCGACCGCGAAAAGCTGGATTACATCATGGAACTGAAGAACCTCTACCGTGGCCGTATCCGCGAATACGCAGAGAAATATGGTTGCAAATATGTAGAAGGAGCTAAACCTTGGGGTGAAAAATGCGATATCGCACTGCCTTCTGCCACTCAGAACGAATTGAACGGCGACCACGCCCGTCAGTTGGTAGCAAACGGCTGTATAGCTGTATCTGAGGGAGCAAACATGCCTTCTACTCCGGAAGCTATCAAAGTATTCCAGGACGCTAAGATTCTGTACGCTCCGGGTAAAGCAGCTAATGCGGGTGGTGTATCAGTATCAGGTCTTGAAATGACTCAGAACTCCATCAAGTTGAGTTGGAGCGCTGAAGAAGTAGACGAAAAGCTGAAGAGCATCATGAAGAATATCCACGAAGCCTGCGTTCAGTATGGTACTGAAGCCGACGGATATGTAAACTATGTGAAAGGTGCTAACGTAGCCGGATTCATGAAGGTTGCCAAAGCTATGATGGCTCAGGGTATCGTATAATCAGCAAGATATAAGAAAGCTATAGTCATTTTTAAGATAAAGGCTCCCGCCTTCCGAAAGGAAGGACGGGAGTTTTTTTTATATTGTACCGCAGTGGTGAAAAACAAGTAAAAGAGTGCAGGCAAACATGTAAAAGAGTGAGTGACAGGAAGTACTTCATTCTGGCAAATGATGTAGAAGAAAAAGGTAAAAGAAGTACATGACCCGGGTGAAAGATGTACTTGAAATAAAAAATACCGGAGGTTTTAAAGATTGTTCATAGTTATTCTCTATCTTTAGATAGAAATTATCAGTTTGACAAGCAAGCAAAATCGGTCTATCTTTGTTACATATTATAAACCCGGACAGAAGAGTAAAAAAGACTTCGGTTTATTTAAACTTCGCCTCCGACTAACATCTATTTTATGGAAGAAAAAAAACTAACTGCCGCGAACGGTCGTCCCATTGCCGACAATCAGAATTCGCAAACCGCAGGTCAACGCGGACCTGTCATGTTACAAGACCCATGGCTTATTGAAAAGCTTGCTCATTTTGATCGTGAAGTGATTCCGGAAAGACGTATGCATGCTAAAGGTTCGGGAGCTTACGGCACATTCACCGTCACTCATGACATTACGAAGTACACCCGTGCAGCTATTTTCAGCGAAGTCGGAAAGCAAACTGAATGTTTCGTCCGTTTCTCTACCGTAGCCGGAGAACGTGGGGCGGCAGATGCCGAACGTGATATCCGCGGTTTTGCCATGAAATTCTACACCGAAGAGGGCAACTGGGATTTAGTCGGAAACAACACTCCTGTCTTTTTCTTACGTGATCCGCTTAAATTTCCGGATTTGAATCATGCCATCAAGCGCGACCCGAAAACGAACATGCGCAGCCCTAACAGCAACTGGGACTTCTGGACACTTCTGCCCGAAGCGCTTCATCAGGTGACAATCACTATGAGCCCTCGCGGCATTCCTTACTCCTATCGCCATATGCACGGATTCGGAAGCCACACCTATAGTTTTATCAATGCGGACAACCAGCGTATCTGGGTGAAATTCCACCTGCGCACCTTGCAGGGAATCAAAAACCTGACAGATCAGGAAGCGGAAGCGATCATCGCCAAAGACCGCGAATCTCATCAACGCGACCTTTTTGAAAGCATCGAAAAGGGAGATTACCCCAAATGGTTATTCCAGATTCAGTTAATGACGGAAGAGGAAGCGGACCATTACCGCATCAACCCGTTCGACCTGACCAAAGTATGGCCGCACAAAGACTTCCC
>UMIN01021726.1_pt1 | contig 15174 bp, 8 predicted proteins | sample 1965811 | NCBI WGS metagenome assembly UMIN01 (sample SAMEA4836123, study PRJEB28245) | human gut metagenome | biome: gut microbiome; material: fecal sample | place: Denmark | collected 2008
CTGCTGAGCGCTATGGGGCTATTTCAGCTGGGCCCGAACAATGATAAGGAGGGGCGCTGTAGGAAATCCCCTTTTATGTGGAACCATGTCAAGATGAATTGAAATGATCAAAGAGGAGGTAAGACAAAATGCGCAGGAATCTGAAACGAGTTGCTTCTTTGATACTGAGTACCTTGGTTGTTGCACAGCTGATTCCAACCCTGGCATTTGCAGCAAGTGATCCTGCTTCCCCGCTGGTAAAAGAACCTGGCTATCAAAACTTCCCTACATACTATAACGATAGCCATCATGTTGATGGCCAGGTAACGCATCCTGATGTGGTAGTACTTGATGAAGCGTGGAACGGGTATCGCTATTGGTGTGTATATACACCTAATGTGATGCGAACTTCCGCCTATGAGAATACCTCTATTGTTGCGTCCAATGATGGTGTGCATTGGGTAGAGCCAGAAGGCTTGGTCAATCCCATTGAACCGGAGCCCCCCAATACTCGTTATCACAACTGTGATGCAGATATGCTCTATAACAAAGAGTATGATGCCATGATGGCATATTGGAATTGGGCTGATGACCAGGCTGGCGGCGTAGGTGCGGAAGTACGGCTGCGCATCTCATATGATGGCGTACACTGGGGGGTCCCTGTTACCTATGACAAGGAAACCAGAGTATGGACGAAGCCTACTTCTGAAACTGAACGCCAAGTGGCAGACGGTCCGACTGATTTTATTGCTGCTGTTGCATCCAGCGCCCGCTACGATATGCTGTCCCCTACATTTGTATATGACGAGTACCGTGATATCTATGTAATGTGGGCCAATAATGCGGGTGACGTTGGTTATAACAATGGTCAGGAGAATCATGTTCGGATGTGGTACTCCGATGATGGTATTACTTGGGGTGAGCCTATCCGAGTAAACAACTTCCTTGGGCTGAACGAGGACGGCGACCAGTTGGCACCTTGGCATCAGGATGTCCAGTACATTCCGGAACTGAGGGAGTTTGTCTGCCTGTCCCAGTGTTTTGCTGGCGGTAATCCTGACGGATCCGTTCTCCATTTGACGAAATCCAAGGATGGGATCAACTGGGAGCAGGTTGGTAATAAACCGGTTCTTTCTCCTGGTCCGGATGGCAGTTGGGATGATTTCCAGATTTACCGCTCTTGCTTTTACTATGAGCCCGGCGAAGCAGTTGGCGATAGCACGATGAGAGTCTGGTACAGCGCGCTCCAGAAAAATACCAATAGAAAAATGATTCCTGATTCCGACGGCAACCTGACTATTCAGGCTGGCGACCACGATGATCGTATCTGGCGTATTGGTTATGCTGAGAACGGTTATAAGGAAATGATGAGGGCTCTGCTGAACGACCCCACCTATGAGTTGCCTGCGCTAGTGGCTGGCAACGAACTGGAATTGACGGCTAGTATTACTGGCGGCGAACTTCCCGAGGGAGAGACCGCGGTGATCCGAACCACATTTATCCCTGCGGATACTTCCGATCAGGTAGTCAAGTTCTATTCTGACAACCCTGCCGTAGCTACCGTGGATGCACGTGGCGTGATCACTGCTGTAGGCATTGGCGAGACTCGGATTTTCGGCGAGACTCGTGAAGGTCTGACTGATAGCATCACCGTCTCTGTGGTTGAAAACCCCTATCAGGTGGTTCCACCGTCTAGTATGACAGCAACTGCAACCAGCGTTTACGATGGCGGTAACGAGGGGCCTGCATCCAATGTTTTGGATGGAGATATTACCACTATATGGCATAGTAATTATGAACCAAAAGATCCCCTACCGCAGAGTTTGACGGTCACTTTTGACCAGGTCAGAACAATTGGGAAATATTCGTATACCCCCAGGCAGACAGGTACGAATGGTACAGTCACTGCGTATGAACTCTATGCTATTCGGCCCAATGGGTATAAAAAGATGGTGGCAGCTGGGAACTGGGCATTGAGTGCTGAGACGAAGAACATTTCCTTTGACCCGATTGATGCGGTGGGAATGGAAATGAAGGTTGTCGATGGCGGTGGCGGCTTTGCAACTGCTGCTGAGGTTAATGTATATGAAATTCCTCGGATGAATCCATATACATTGATTCCACAGAATGAGATGATGGCTACGGCAACGAGCGCCTATGGCGGCACTGATGAGGGGCCTGCCAGCAATGTGTTGGATAACAATCTTGACACGATTTGGCATACCAATTATGAGCCGATGGAGTCGCTGCCTCAAAGCATAACCGTCTCTTTTGGTACTCCGAAGATGATTGGGAAGTATGCGTATACCCCTAGACAGGTTGGGACCAATGGCATTGTGACCGAGTATGAGCTGTATGCAGTAAAGGCCGATGGGAGCGAGGAATTGATCCTGGCAGATCATTGGGCTGAGAACAATTATACAAAGATCATAGAGTTTGCCCCTGTGGAGGCAAATGGAATTAAACTGAAGGTCATCGATGCTGTTGGTGGATATGCTACAGCAGCTGAAATCAATGTTCATGAATATACCAGTGGTGAGCCTACTCCGAAAGCAACAATTGTGGATGATGGAGACCCTGAACTGGTATATTCAGGTACTTGGAGTGAAGACAGTAACGATTCTTTCTATAATGGTACCGCACATTATACGAACGAGGTAAACGCGGCTGTTGAACTTGCTTTTACAGGAACTGCCGTTCAGTGGTATGGACAAAAGGATGTGAATTTTGGCACTGCAGATGTTTATATTGATGGAGTTATGATTGCAACAGTCAACACAAACGGGCCAATTGCATCTCGGCAGTTATTATTTGGGAAAACTGGATTGAGTAATAAGGCGCATACTATCAAAATCGTCTGTACATCCGATACGATTGATGTTGATTATCTTTCTTATATCACTTGATGCCCAATGTATTTGTCAGGATTCCCAATGGGTAAAAATAAAATTATAGAGAGGAGATTCTATTATGAGGTTTAAAAAGTTAGTCTCATTGTCACTGAGTGTGATTATGTCATTGCAGATGCTTCAGGTAACCTCGTTGGCAGTTGATCAGACAGTCAATTACGACCAGGGCATCTCCGGTAATGGGGTGCAGGCTGTCTATGGTGATGAGGGGTTAACTCTCTACCTTGTGGATGACAGTGGCGCGACTCAGATGAGTAAACCCTCTGCGATGGGGTATCCCATCATCGACGGAAGACCTGTTCGTGATTTTACTACAGTTTCCTGTAATGTTGAAACGGATATTGAGGGACTGATGGGTGCTGGTGAGCGGATGACTATTATCTCCGAAAGCGCAAGCACAGGCCTCACACGGACTTATGTTTTGGAAACTTCTGCCGAGGAAAAGGGAACAATTTATACGACAACGACTTATCAGGCAGGTGATATGCCTGTAACAGTTGATTGGTTTGTTGATAATGAGTTTGAACTGTTCGGGGTAGAGGAAAAGATTTGGAGTTTCCACGGCGGTGGAGAAGGCCCAATGCATTACAATGATACCATTCGAGAAATACGATTTGATGATGACGAAGTTTTTAGCAGAGAAAACCGTCAGGATTCGTCGGCCGCTGCGCTCCCAATTTCGGATATTTATATTGCTCATGGTGGTATTACTGTAGGTGACGCTTCTGCCACAAGGAGAGAACTCCATACTCCGGTAGAGGAGACTGCTGACTCTGCAACCGTTGCCATCAAATGGAGGGGCAAGACAGTTACTCCTGATGCACCGGTACCTGCGGGTGAGAGCTTTGTCAATGTACATCCTGGCGATTATTATTCGGGATTGCGTGGTTATAAGAATGCCATGGAAAATCTCGGTATTGTAATGCAAACGAACATTGCTGACCGCAGCTATGAATTACGCTGGGAAGCGTGGGGTTGGTCTACTGATTGGACTGTCGACCTTATTATTGGTGAGTTGGATAAATTGAAGGCTGCTGGGATCAAGCAGATTACTGTTGATGATGGTTGGTTTGATCATGGTGGAGATTGGCAACTGAATCCTTCAAAGTTCCCGAATGGTGAGGCGGACATGATTCGTCTGGTAGATGCTATCCATGATCGCGGAATGACGGCTCTGTTGTGGTGGCGCCCCTGTGATGGTGGAAAGGATGATAGTCGCCTTCACTTAGAGCACCCTGAATACTTTATTATGAATCCTGATGGGAGTACCGCAAAACTTGGTAGCCCTGGCAAGACTGACCCTACTCAATGGTCTGCAGATGCCGGCTACGCACTTTGCCCCACTTCTGCCGGGGCTATTCAATCCACGGTTGATTTTGTAAACCGAGCAATGAATGAATGGGGATTTGATGGATTTAAGGCAGATTATGTATGGAGCCTTCCCAAGTGCTACAATCCTGAGCATAATCATCCATATCCCGAAGAATCTACTGAAAAACAGGAGAATTTTTATCGAGAGTCATACAATGCAATGGTAGCTAATGACCCCGATGTCTTTAATCTCTTGTGTAATTGTGGTGCACCACAGGACTACTATAGTTTGCGCTACATGACCCAGGTGGTAACCTCTGATCCCACTTCTTTGGATCAGACTAGAACTCGGGCAAAGATGTTCAAGGCGTTGATGGGAGATGACTATCCTGTCACAACGGATCATAATGAAAATTGGTATTCGACCACAGTTGGCACGGGTTCTGTACTGATTGACAAAAATGCTTATAACGGCGCTGATTTCGATTACTATAAGAAGTGGTTGAAGATTGCGGATACCGTTCAGCTGCATAAGGGCAATTTCATTGGAGATTTGTACTGTTATGGATTTGACCCATATGAGACTTATGTTGTGGAAAAAGATGGTGTTATGCACTATGCATTCTACCGAGACGGTAGCAAGTTTACTACCGTTGGGTATCCCGACATTGAGTTGAGAGGTTTGGATCCAAACAAAATGTATCGCATTGTTGACTATGTTAATGATCGAGTAGTTGCAACAAATCTGATGGGAGACAACGCGGTTTTCAATTCTCGCTTCACCAAGGATCTGCTGGTCAAGGCGGTCGAGATTGAGGTTCCTGATGATCCCTCCATTATTAACCCTGACTGGGGTTATGAGATTGTTGACGACCGTGATCCTTCCGTCGTATATACCGGAACTTGGCATAATGATAGCAATGGTGCATTTTATGACGAGACTGCTCGTTATACCGATGAGAAAGACGCTTCTGTGGAATTCACTTTTGCAGGTACCGCGATTCGTTGGTATGGCCAGAAAGATAGCAACTTTGGCACTGCTGAGGTATATCTAAATGATGAGTTGGTAGAGACTGTAAATGCTAACGGTAGTGCGGAGGCTGGTGTTCGCCTCTTCGAAGCGGTCGATCTGCCACCCGCCATTTATACCATCAAAATTGTGTGCAAAGATGGTGTAATTGATGTAGATCGTTTTGCATATCAGGAAGCGGTTCCTGAACTCAAGTACACCAAGGTCGATGCGACATCCGATATGATCACCTACACTGGTGATTGGCAGATTGATTACAACGATGAATACTACATGGGTGATGCCATGGGAACCACTGAGGTTGGTGCAGCAGCTGAGATGACCTTTAATGGTACTGCCGTGCAGTGGTACGGTCAAATGATGACGGAATTTGGCGTTGCCATGGTGTACATTGATGACGAACTCGTTGAGACGGTTTACACCTATGGGCCCGAGAGTAATGGTAATTTGCTGTTTGAGCGTACTGATCTGACTCCCGGAGAACATACTATTCGTATTGTCCATAGCCTAAAATTTATTGATATCGACTATCTCGCTTATGCGACTGCCGAGACAGTTGACCCTGCTCCTGAACCTGAACCGGAGCTTCAGGTTGTAGATGCTATGGATGATATTCTTGTCTATACCGGGAACTGGACTGATGACTCTAACGAGAATTTTGAGAGCGGGTTTGCTCGTTATACCAACGAGTCTGACGCCTCTGTGTCGCTCACCTTTGAGGGAAGTACAGTTCGCTGGTATGGACAGACTGATACCAACTTTGGTTCTGCCAGAGTTTATCTGGACGATGAGTTAGTGGAGACTGTAAGTGTCAATGGTCAGGCAGAAGTTCAGCAGCTCTTGTTTGAAATGTCTGATTTGGGTGCAGGTGAGCACACTCTTCGTATCGTGTGTGAAACTCCTGTAATTGACATTGACTACTTCTCATACGGCTAAGTTTTAGCAGCAGCATAATCTGCTGAAAGCAATTATTCTGGTGCGCTCCTCCTAAAAGGAAACCTTTACGGGAGGAGCGCACTACTTGAAAGTAACTACAAGATAGGGAGAATGACATATCCTATCAGGGTTCAAAAAGAAGAGGTGAAAAAATGGCGTGCACCTGTAACATGAGATTGCGCCCCTTCAAAGCGGCGAGTAAAGATATGGGGCCTAGTAATATTCTTAGCACAGAGTCCACAACCGTTTCAATCGCTGGCCGTGGAGTTAAGATTGTATTCAACTCTGATAACAAAACTGTGACGCTCTACCGACTAACAGGAAGTACTGCAATACAAGTTAGTAAGGCTTCCATTATGGGGTATCCTGTGGTCAATGGGGAGGCAGTTTTAGATTTCGAGAAATTTAGTTGTTCCGTTGAACGGGATGTAAGTGGTGTAATGGGAGCCGGAGAAAGAATGACTATTATATCACACAGCCCCAGCACAGGCCTTGTCCGTATCTATACAATGGAGACGTCTTATATCGGAAAAGGTCTGATTTATGCAAAGACCATTTACCGTGCAAGCAACCAAGATGTGGCTATCGACCAGTTTGTGGATGGCGTATTTGAACTTTATAATCCTGGTGATGTAGTCTGGAGTTTCAACGGCGGTGGAGAAGGTCCCACTACCTTTTATGATCAGTTACAAAAAATTGACCTTACCGTCCCAGAAAAATTCTATCGAGCCAATCGGCAGGATCATACTGCAGCCGGTTTGCCTGTTGCAGATATTTACAATGCCGATGGAGGCATTACGATTGGTGATGCCTCGGCAAGCAGGCGTGAAGTGCATACTCCAGTGGAGGAAACGGATAATTCCGTTCAGGTGTACTGCAAATGGCCTGGAAGAGTTGTTTCTGTCAATGATGAACTGGAGTCCGGCGACTGCTTCATTGTCGTACACACCGGAGATTATTATAGTGGTTTGCGTGGCTATAAAAAGGCCATGGAATATGTGGGTATTGTCATGCAGTCTGACATCCCTGAAACAAGTTATGACCTTCGTTGGGAAGGCTGGGGCTGGGGGTTTGACTGGACAGTAGACTTAATTACCAACGAACTTGATTTTTTGCAGAGAGCAGGAGTCAAACAGATTACCATTGATGACGCGTGGTATGACCATGCCGGTGATTGGCAGTTGAATCCAGAAAAATTCCCCAACGGAGAGGCAGATATGATCCGGTTGGTGGATGCCATCCACAATCACGGGATGACTGCCCTGTTATGGTGGCGTCCTTGCGATGGCGGCAGAGATGATAGCAAACTTTATAAGGAGCATCCCGAGTACTTCATTATGCATGAAGATGGGAGTACCGCCAAGATTGGAGGTCCTGGGAAAGAAGATACATCGGATTGGTGTCAGACTGCAGGGTATGCACTTTGTCCATGTTCTGAAGGAGCAATTCAGGCAACTGTCGACTTTATCAATCGAGCTATGAATAGATGGAAGTTCGATGGATTTAAGGGAGACTTTGTTTGGAGTTTGTCCAAATGTTATAATCCTGCGCATCATCATTCGCACCCTGAAGAATCGACCGAAAGACAGACGGAACTTTATCGTGCAGCCCATGAAGCAATGATTGCAAATAATCCGAAGGTGTTTAATCTTTTATGCAATTGCGGCGCCCCACAAGATTTCTACGGCCTACGCTATATGACACAAGTAGTCACAGCAGATCCTGTTTCCCTTGATCAGACCAGAACCAGAGCTAAGGCTTATAAAGCGCTGATGGGTGATACATATCCAATTACTACGGATCACTGTCAGGTGTGGTATTCAACTACTGTTGGAACCGGCTCCGTGATAATTGAAAAAACTGCTTTCACTGGAGCAGAGGCAGATGAATATGCTCGTTGGCTTGAGATAGCAAATCGTGAACAGTTGCACAAAGGTCGATTTGTTGGCGATTTGTATAGCTATGGTTTCGATCCATATGAGACATATGTTGTTGAAAAAGATGGTGTGATGTACTATGCGTTCTACCGAGACGGTAAACGTTTCCAACCAGAGGGATATCCAGAAATTGAACTAAAAGGCCTTAATCCTGATAAAATGTATCGCATTGTTGACTATGTGAATAACAGGGTGGTTGCTACAAATTTGATGGGTGATAATGCAGTATTCAATACCCGGTTCTCAAAGGACCTGCTTGTGAAGGCAATCGAAATCGAAGAACCAGATAAAGATCCGGTTAATCAGGACTGGGGCTTTGAAGTAGTTGATGCATCCAGTCCCTCTATTCTATATGGCGGCGAATGGGAAATCAATACTGACTCTGAACAGATGGAGAAATCAAACGGAAAGGAAGGCGCCTCGTTCCAGTTTAAATTTGCTGGTACAGCTGTTCGTTGGTATGGACGTAAATATTCAGAAGGAGGATCTGCAGAGGTTTATCTGGATGAAAAGTTAGTGGCCACAGTCAACACCGGCGAGTGTGCAGAATCGGCAACTCGTCTCTTTGAGGCGTTAGATATATCTCCAGCCGTTCACACCATTAAAGTTATTTGCACATCTGGGAATATAAATCTTGATCGGCTTTCGTATGAAAGTGCTATACCCGAACCTACATATGAGAAGGTCAGCCCGCTATCTGAGCAAATTATCTATGAAGGCCAATGGAATACTGAAGAAAATGAGGCGTTCCATTTTGGAAAAGCGAGGACAACTGATGATTCTGGAGCCTCCGCTGAAATGACCTTTGATGGAACTGCTATTCGCTGGGTGGGAAGACGGGTTATCAACAAATATGCAGTTGCATTAGTCTATCTCGACGGCGAATATGTTGATACTGTTTATAATTATGGCGAGGATGAAACAGGAAAAATTTTGTTTGAGAGGACAGGCCTTTCAGAGGGAAAACATGTTCTTCGCATTACGCAGAGTATGCATATGATAGATATAGAGTACATTGCTGTTGGAAATATTGCAAACTAGTATATTAAATATTAGGGGGGACGAATATGTCTACTACAACGCAAGAAGCAAAAAAATCAGAGCCAACAATGTGTAAAAAACGCGAAATTTTGGGGCACGCGATTGGAGCTCTCGGTCATGATGCAATGAGTAATCTTCATGGTACGTGGATTACACCGTTCATGACAGATATTATGGTTTTGCCAGCAACATTTCTAGGTATAATGCTAGCAGTAGCTCGGATTTTTGATGGAATTTCCGATGTAGCAATGGGATTTATTGCGGATACGACCAAAAGCCGGTGGGGACGATATCGTGTATGGTTGCTGCGCACAGGTCCTCTCTATGCTATCTGTATGGCACTTAGTTTTTGGATTCCGAGCGATAGCGTTGTGGTCAAGTGCATTTTTGCAGGTGCGATGTATTTGATTACTGGCAGCATTGCATTTACTTCAGTAGATATCCCGTTCTGGAGTTTACCAGCTGCTATGACAAACAACACTGAAGAGCGAGGCAAGATCGTTGCATTTACGACAACCGCTTCTAATGCTGTTGCAGGACTAATTGGAATTATTATGCCTGTAGCTCTGGTTTATTTTGGTGGTGAAAACAATCCCACTGCATATCTGTATCCCGCTATTCTTGTTGCCATTTTTGGCGCTGCAATGTATCTTATCTCTTTCTCGCTGGTTCGAGAACATGTTTCTCCCGATCCTCAGCAGAAATTTAATGTTCGAGCTGCACTCAGAAATATTTATTTGAACAAGCCATTGCTGCTACTTCAGCTATCGAATATTTTTGTATTGTTCGCTATTATTATGCGAATGAGTTTCAACTACTACTATTGCCAGTATAATCTGGGCAATTTGTTGTACATGACAGTTTTCTCCACCATCTCGCTATTTGCTTCTCCCATCGGTGGTATTTTGTTCCCCATCTTTGCTAAGTTCCTTGGTAAAAAGCGGACACTTATTATGTTGGCAGCAGTCTATACAGCAATGTCAGGTGTAATCTTTTTCGCGGGCTGGGACAATGTCATGCTTGTCTTTGTGTGTTATGCTATCGCCAATGTCTGTACCGGATCGGCAATTGTTGCAGTCAATGCAATGATGATGGATACCATTGAGTATGGTGAGTGGAAAACTGGACAGAGAAACGAGGGCCTTATTACGGCGACCAGATGCTTTGTAAGCAAGCTAGTTATGGCTTTTGTTGGCATTGTAGTTGCTGCCGTAATCGGTATTACTGGGTATGTTCCTCTGGTTGAGCAAAGCGCATATACATTAAATGCCTTCCACATTGTGTACTCTCTGGGATGTGCGGCGTGCATGATTCTGGCAGTTGTGCCGATGCTGTTCCACAAACTGACCGAAAAGCGCCACGCGGAGATTATGGAAGAGCTGGCTGCCAGAAAGGCAAATAAGGATAAGTAATTGTTATTTTCTCTTCGCTCAAATTGACCACAGAGCCAAAGGAGCGTCCGGCGGCCATTTCCGTCGGACGCTCCTTTTGTATCGAATGAAATGAGGTACATTATGAATATCAAGAATCCAATTTTTGAATTGCTGGAAAACAGGACAGTGGCACGGGAAAAGGGAATATACTCCTGCTGTAGTGCCAATGCGTATGTGATTCGCGCAGCTCTTCGTCGGGCTAAGGCCAAGAATACTGTGGTACTGGTGGAAGCAACTGCCAATCAGGTCAACCAGAATGGCGGATACACCGGCATGACTCCCAAAGATTTTCGCCACTTCTTAAATCAGATTGCGACAGAAGAGGACTTTCCGAAAAATCGACTGCTCTGCGGAGGGGATCACCTGGGCCCACTTACATGGCAGAATCTTCCGGAGATGCAGGCCATGGCCAACGCCGAGGAACTGATTCGGTCCTACGTTTTAGCGGGATTTTCCAAGATACATATTGATACCAGTATGCGGGTTGCCGACGACGCTCAGGACCAGCGGCTCTCCGACGCCGTTATTGCGCGGCGTGGTGCCCGCCTCTGCCAGGTGGCCGAGGATGCTTTTGCCCAGTACAGCAAAGATCACCCAGAGGCTCCTGCACCGGTCTATGTCATTGGTAGCGAGGTCCCTATTCCCGGCGGAGCTCAGGAAAATGAGGATAGTGTAACAGTCACATCCCCTGAGGATTGTGAAGCCACCTTGGAGGAGTTTCGGCAAGCTTTTGCGACACTGGGGCTGGAGGATGCCTGGAGCCGGGTGATTGCCGTTGTGGTGCAGCCTGGTGTTGAATTTGCGGACGAGAGCGTTATTGAATATGACCGCGCCGCAGCCAAGGCGCTGATGGGCTGTCTGGATCACCACCCTGGTCTGGTTTTTGAGGGCCACTCCACGGACTATCAGCCCAGAGAGTGCCTCCGGGAAATGGTGGAGGACGGCATTGCAATCTTGAAAGTCGGCCCGGCCCTGACCTTTGCCCTTCGGGAAGGCCTATTTGCGCTGGAGCAGATCGAGCAGGAACTCTATGGCGTCAATGATTTCCCATGCTCTCATTTCCGGGCAGTGTTGGAACAGGTTATGCTGGAGGATCAGAGCCAATGGGCCAAGTATTATCATGGCTCCATGCCCCAGAAGCGCTATGCACGGGCGTTCAGCTACTCCGATCGGGCCAGATACTACTTGACCAATCCCAAGGTGGTTGCGGCAGTTCAGACCCTGCTGACTAACCTGGACAATGTGGGAATTCCCATGGCCCTTCTTAGCCAGTACCTTCCTGTACAGTATGCCAGAGCCCACGAGGGACAACTGCCCCTCCGATCTGCAGATATCTTGATCGACCGAGTAGGCGACTGCATCGACGATTACTTGTATGCGGTTTTAGACAATCAATAACTTTTGCCTCGCATACATAGCACCATTAAAGAAAGTGGAGGCTTATGAAAAGCGTGAAACAAAAGAAACTGCATTTTGCATGGATTGTTCTTTTAGGTACCTGTATTTTCATGGGATTGGCTCGTGGGGGGATAAATAATACAGGCGGATTATTTATGGTTCCGGTCATGGCGGACATTGGCTGTGGAGCAGGACAGTTCATGCTCTACTATAGTGTGTCCTCGATTGTAACCTTTCTATTTTTACCTGTTGCGGGCAAAATGATGGAGAAATATGACATCAGACTATTGTTAGTAGCAGGCATTGTATTACAGGCAGGCGCATTTGCGTTATTTGGGTTAATGACCAGTATTTGGGGATGGTATATCATGGCCATCCCGCTGTCGATGGGTTCCGTCTTTACAACACAAATAGGTGGTCCCGTTCTGATCGGGAAATGGTTCCAAAAATATAACGGATTAGCTGTTGGAATTATGATGGCCTCCTCTAGCCTAATTGGAGCGGTTCTCCAGCCGTTTGCCAGTAGTCTAATTACTGACCTTGGTTGGCGATATGCGTATATGATCGTAGGTGCAATCATTATTGGTATTGGTGTACCAGCCATCTTAGCTACAATCCGTGTCAGTCCAGAGAAACAAGGCTTACAACCTCTTGGAGCAGAGGGATGTGACAATTCGGCAAGGTGTAACGATGAGAGTTTGGATGGTGTCACAGCAAACACTGCATATAAAAGTCTTCCATTTTGGCTTTTGATGATCTTCGTATTCTTTATGACTGCAGTGGCATCCTTCTCTCAGCATATTCCTTCCTATGCTGCACAACTTGGATATGATACGAACTTTGCAGGGGCGTCGATGAGTTTCTTTATGATTGGATCGCTAAGCGGTTCCCTGCTATTCGGGTTCCTTAATGACCGAGTTGGCGCAAAAATGACAACTATTTTCGCCTTAATCTGTGGTGTATTTGCAATGATATTTGCAATTTTTGTGGGAAAGCAGCCTCTATTTTTCAATGGCTCAACGGCAATCCTCGGCCTTTCTTCTGCCGCAGTCGGTACTATGGCACCTCTACTGACTACATCCCTATTTGGTCAAAAAGAGTACAGCAAAATTTATTCGGTAATTGCTATGGGCATGGCCTTCGCGGGGATCGTAGCAATGCCAGGATATGGTTTCATCTATGATGCGGTCAAGAGTTATATTCCAGCGCTTTGGATGATTATGGTTTTGCTCATGATATGTATCACCTGTATTGTAGTTGCTTACAGTAGTAAGCATTCCTTAGAAAAGCGTGGACTGTGGTACTGATATGATTTACAGGATACTATCTTGAAAGGGAAATCAGTATGGTACATGGGTATATTTGGTTATGGCTACACGGTTTGTCAGCTGCGATGTCAATCCTCTTGCTTTTGTCTAGTGGAAATATAACAGTATTCATTGTTTTGTTTCAAGTACCGCTACTCATTGCTTGTGGTTTGCACTACTATTTTAACATAGTTGAATATGATGGTTTGCCAAAACCAGAAAGAGGACATTTCTTAGTCTGGGAGCGAACTAACAAAGGCATAGCATACATTGTGTTTGAAATGTGCATTGTTAGTTGCTTGGTTGATATTCCGTGGCTCGATTTAGTGACAGTTATATTATTATGTTTGTTCGTGGTGTCTATCATCTCCATCGAGTTAATGACAATTCGATTGAATACAGATTTTTGTGTGAGACGATTGATGATTTTAAAAGCATCGCTTTATACCATTTTTGTTTTATTTTTAATAGGGGTTTTAGGCACATCCCAAACATAGTATATTCAGGCAGAAACATCGGGCTCAGAGCAATCTTCTAGTTCAGACAATAATGTTGTAGTCATACTGTTGGCATTGGCAATTTTCTTGCTTTCCGTAACACAAATAGGAATAATCTGCATAAATCATGATTCGAAGCAGAGAAGAAAACAAAGTATCAAACTAGCTGGATTTGTTGTCGTAGTTTTTTGGCTTATCGCAAAATACAGTATAAGGTATAGGTGACTGCGTGATTGCTGCAGCGGAAAACTACGCATTCTACCGGGATATAGTGCACTGGAGTGTGAAAAGAAGTGTTGATTTCGGGATTTACTAGATTACATGCAGAACCCTATTTTCTAGAGGGGAAATATTAAAACGAAAGAAGGGATATCATGTCGTTCGTGAACAGTAAAGAACTCTTGTTGGATGCCCAAAAGCATGGTTATGCGGTTGGAGCGTTCAATGTGGAGAACATGGAGATGATGCAAGCGGTCATCGCCGCTGCCGAGGCGGAGCAGGCTCCGGTTATGCTCCAGACCACTCCATCTACACTGAAATATGCGAGGACCTCGGTATTTGCTGCCATGGCCCGAGCGATGGCTGGCAAAGCCAGTATTCCAGTGGCGATGCACCTGGATCACGGAGACAGCTTTGAACTGTGCGATACAGCTGTTCTGGACGGTTATACATCTATCATGATCGATGGCTCCAAACTGCCTTTGGACGAGAATATCGCATTGGTCCGGCGTGTTGTTGAGATGGCTCAAAAAGCACCTTTGCATCCCTGTGTGGAGGCAGAATTGGGGAGACTCGGCGGCAAGGAGGACAGCCTAGAAGTTAAGGATGGGGATGACATCTACACGGATCCCAGCGAAGCTGCGCGTTTTGTAGAAGAGACTGGTGTGGACGCTCTTGCTGTGGCTATTGGGACGGTCCATGGCTTTTATAAGGGGAAGCCAAAACTTGACTTTGAGCGTCTAGCACTACTTCAGGATGCGGTTCCTGTGCCGCTTGTCCTGCATGGTTCCTCTGGCGTTCCGGATGAGGACGTGCAGCGGGCTATCTCTTTGGGAGTGTGCAAAGTCAACTTCGCCACGGAGTTGAGAGTGGCTTACACTGAAGCTGTACGAGAAACCCTATTGTCTGATACAACTCTGTACGATCCGAAGAAGATTGGTGTCCCTGCTCGTGAGGCAGTGACGGGATTGGTGCGCCATAGGCTAGCGATTTGTGGCTCCAATAATCGTATATAACATGTTGATATCCTCAAGATTTTGAGTGTATGACTGACAGAGCGGGGCGGAATGATGTCGCCCCGCTCTGTTATTTTGTAAATACTTCGCAATTCCGTTCTCCAAATTGAATTAGATTATCGTAACCGTCAAATCTCCAGGCGCATAAAAAGGCCGCCATC